>Ga0209671_1007301_pt1 | contig 11457 bp, 7 predicted proteins | sample WorMetHERISLAND2_2_FD_187401 | JGI IMG/M metagenome (GOLD analysis project Ga0209671, IMG submission 187401) | Marine gutless worms symbiont microbial communities from Max Planck institute for Marine Microbiology, Germany - Olavius geniculatus... | ecosystem: Host-associated > Annelida >...
TTCTGTAATGTTGATTATTAAGCCTATACTGTACACAATTTTTGACGTGCTTTTGTCATCTGTCTCTCGTCCGTTCGTCCGTCCGTCTGTCCATAACAGATGTATTGCGGATAAACATTGGGTCGTACAGGAAAATTTTTTACTCGGATAATTAGCTCTGTGTTGTGCTCTCTGCGTACAAAATTTCGGGGATGCAGTTCTGTAATGTTGATTATTAAGCCTATACTGTACACAATTTTTGACGTGCTTTTGTCATCTGTCTCTCGTCCGTTCGTCCGTCCGTCTGTCCATAACAGATGTATTGCGGATAAACATTGGGTCGTAGAGGAAAATTTTTTGCTTGGATAATTAGCTCTGTGTTGTGCTCTCTGCGTACAAAATTTCGGGGATGCAGTGCAAGGGAAATATTTTCAAATTTGGGGTTGAATAGATGGGGGTAAGAAAAAATGCGCATTTTTTTTTCAACAGAAAACTAGCCATCGCCTTTGAAGGTCAGCACTGCAACAGGAAGTTCTGTATAAGCTGTAGTGGGTCTTCTCTAGCAACAGCTGGGCTTCCTTGTTATTATTATATCCTGTTGAAACTCTAGCTATATATGTCTAGCAAGTGACACAAAATTGGAGCTTTTTTCACTGAACTATAAGCACTAAGTAAGGATAAGGGGTTCAGTAATTATCAGTGACTGATAATTACTGAACCCCTTACCCTTACGTAGATGAGTGCCAGGGAACGAAAGTTCCTGGGAACGAAGGTTCCAGGGAACAAAAAGTTCTCGCAAATGAATGTTCCAAGGGACAAAAGTTCCCGAGAACGAAAGGTTCACCTATGGAACTTTCGTTCCGGGGAATGAAAGTTCACGGGTAAGAAAGTTCCATGAATCATTAGTTATACCCTGACCTTCACGTGGCTAATGCAGTGCTGCAGTCAATCAAAATTTTTTGACTTTTTAAGGTGGGGAAGAAGGCAAAATTTTATCGGGAGAAAAATTTACGTAAACTCACATTTTGCGCAGTATTTTTACTGGGTGGGGGAGAGCGATCACATTCCCCAGGTATGCACTATGCACAGTTATAGGTTGGCTCCTATAATCAGGAATATGGTTGTGTACTTTTAACAACCAAATATGGATATGCAAGTATACACGACTGAATCTGAGATCTGAGGGGTATGATTGAAAACCACAGGACACTTTGAATAACCACTAAAAAGTGCTGAAAACAGTAAAACTATAAGTTTTCTTTGATTTTATAGCATTATATAGCCACATTATAGCGGTTATGTGGCGATATACTAATATTTCAGGATGTGCAAAAAATCGCAGGACACCGCAGTACACATACCGGTAAATGTATTGATTGTAAGCTTAGCCAGCACAGAATATGAGAACGAGAGTGGCGTGAATGAATGATGTACATTGTAAATTTAAGCATCTCGGCGCACGTCTGACGTACGGCGTACGCACCCTTGGCGTCCAGGTATGTGGCCTGCGTCTCAGCGTTGGCGTGTGGCATTTTGCCTAGCCTAATGTTTAAGCCTTTCAATGAAATCTGAGCCGTGTATAACAAGGCTACATTTTGCCCTGTTTCTAGGCATCTGGTGGCATGCTGATTTTGTTATTTTTGCATTGTTTAGCGGCGTTTATTTAAATTTACTGAACTACTGAAAGGTTAAGTCTTGTTTTCACGTCTAAAAATCGTTTTGCGGTTATTATTTATGTGTCCTGCGGTCTTTTTATGGAGTCCTGTGCTGTCCTGCGGTTTTCAGGCATACCGGATCTAAGCTGTGTATGTAATAACAAGGCTAGGGCAAACGTGTTCGGTGCCGTGTTTCAGACTTATTACACTGGCCGCAGCTCTTAATATTTACCATGTGGTGAACTATATGTTTTACAGGCGGAATATGTCCTGCCACACGACGGAACGCATAAACCTCTCAGTTACAGATTTTGATGCACAAAAAACACCAAACGACAAAACTCCTGTCAATGCTGCAGACTATTAGAGATGGGTAAATTTCAAATTTTTCTTATCGAGTAATCGACACGAATCACGCGATAAAAAAATATCGCGAAAGTGATCCATTATGTTGACAACGATACAACAAAACATATTTAGTTTTACTATAATAATTCTACAAATTTCACTTTAAAAATTAGATTTACCGTACTTTTTTGGCAACGTTGGTCAGATACGGTAGTTAGTCTGACCGCTATTTCAGTGGGTGTGTCTCGTTGTGTTTACTTTTTTTGTGAAATAAACGTATTTTCGGGTAAACTTATGCTGTTGATGGAGAATCTTATAGCGTATACTGGTACAATTTAAGGAAGAGAACCAATTTTTAATCTGGTAGCCTGCTAATTCTACGACTGACCGATTCATGGAGCTTTCGTACCTCCATATGTGGAACTTTCGTCTTCGTGAACTTTCGTTTCTTGGAACTTTCGTTCCCTGACACTGATAACTGAACCCCTTATCCTTACGTAGTGCTTATAATTCAGCGAAAAAGCTATAATTTTGTGTCACTCGCTAGACGTATATAGCTAGAGTTTCAACAGGATATAATAGTAACAAGGAAGCCCAGCTGTTGCTAGAGAAGATGCACTACAGCTTATGCAGTTACTGTTGCAGTGCTGACCTTCAAGGTCATCCAAGTTCGATGATTTTTATCTCATCTGAAAGGGCGAGATATGGCTAGTTTTCCGTTGAAAAAAACGCACATTTTTCTACCCCCATTTATTCAACCCCAAATTTGAAAATGCTTGCCTTGCACTGCATCCCTGAAGTTTTGTACGCAGAGAACATTGACGCAGAACTAGTTACCCGTGTAAAAAGATTTCCTCTACGATCCAACGCTTATCCACAATACATCCGTTATGGCCAGACGGAAGGACGGACAGTATACCCCTAATAATCAGTGTTAGAGAACGTTCCATGCTAGCTTCGAAGTTGGGAATGAAAGTTTCAGGGGACAAAAGTTTTTGGGGAAGAATGTTGCAGGGAATGAAAGTTCCAAGGAAAAGTGTTCCCGGGAACAAAAGTTCTCGGGTACGAAAGTTCCAGTTACCGACTGACCGACCGTTTTACATAGCTTCTGAAGTACTGGTAGTAATATGCTTAATCTTTTGATTGCATTTATTAGATTTTAGTACTCGTGTAAAGATTATAAAGATAATGCAAAATTATCTGGCTAGTATGATGATGCCAGTGATATTATCGCATCTGAATTATTGGATTTGGTTTTGTGTTAGTCTCGGTGTTGGCTGTATCTCTGTCACTAAGCTAATATTTAGGACAAAGTTTTTTTTTATCTAGTTCTGTGTTATATACATGTCAGAGGACCTACTACCAAACAACAACTTAAGATACATCAGTTTCAAAAGTCTTTTGCTGCCAAAACTTTTACCGAGTGGAATCCACTACCGGATTCTATCACCTCGTTGGCTTCGGTACCATCCGTCAGAAGCCAGCTGTATGCTTGCTGTATCATGCCCGTAGGTGTACACACACCATTGTTGCAATATCCAGCAGGAGTTTGGCAATTATCATGTAGATTCATATGCATTAAAAATCTTTCATTATGGTATACTGATTGTTCGTTGTGTGCAAGCTGCATGTTGTACGTTGTAAATTATAATTAATTTTGGTGTGATTCTTTGTCGGCTAATATGTTTTCATTTTGAAAAAGGTTAAAGGTTAAAGATGGTGATATAGCTCTTTATGGGAAGTTCATTGTACACATTCTATTGTTAATATATTTTGTCTTCTTCTTATTGCAATTACTTGAAATATCTTAGTGACTAGCGAGCAAGGTATGGGAATCAAACAGTAACATATACCAGTAGTGGTGTTGTTCAGTACAAACTTTATTGTGCTGTTTAGTTGAGTCATGGCAGCAATCAAACACACTTTGCAACGTGAGGTTTTTCTGCCAAGTGAAGAACGTCTGATCTCTGTTGTTCATGTTACAAAAGAAGGCAAAAAGAAGAAAGCATGTTTCTTGTGTGCTGCAGGTTGTGTAGTAAACCGATTTAAATTTTTTTGATCCTGTATGTACTGTTGCTTGTAGTAATTAGATGTTCAACTTTATATCATGTCATAGTTATTATCTACTTGAGATAACGTCATTCATAACACTTGAGTGATCATGTTTTTTAGCAGTAGTAATTAGGATGCAGAATGCTGATGGAGTTAAAATCACAGTTATCCTAACAGTGAAGAATGAGAGGTAAGCATATAAACTAACAAATTTTTTATCCAGCTTTTTTATAATGATAAGAATTTGATGTTGAAGTGAATAAAAAGTAATAGTTGATGGCATCAATTGCTGAGCTGATATTGGGGGATTGGTGGTTGGAACGGTCTGCATTTACTCAGAGAAACTATGACATTACGCGGTGTTCTGTGTTCCTGTATTGATTGATTCAGTTTATTTGTCAGAAGTGTGAATAAATACAATTAATATAAATACTGAAATTTGTTTTCATTGTAGCATTTTCTGGTTTTATTACCATATTGTAATTATCTCTATTTTTGCGATGGATGCAGTCACGACAGAGATGCCGGTGCAGGCGAGTTTGTATCAAGTGAAAAAAGCCGAGAAAGAACGAGAAGGCTTCAAGAAGAAAATGTCATGGCCACTCAGACAGTTGAAACTGTTTGATGCTAAATATATAAACAAGGTTAGTATAATGCAGCACTCATTCTGTACCATTTGATTCTAATTTAGAACATTTTTTTGTAAAAAAGATTTATTATTCATTTGTATAGAGTGTAGTTAAATTGTGTTTAGATGTTCTTTTGAGGCTTACTAACGCATATAGCTTGGTTAATTTCACACATTAGACCAGTTAGTTTTAACGACTCTTTTTAGCTTAGTTTGTCATACTGAGCTTATTTTTGTTGTGTTTAGAATCTAATAGAATGTAGATATTAGTTGCCTTTCTGCTAGCTTTCTAGCATGTATTTATTTAATGGGCTCTAAGGATTGCAATCCTGGGATCTCAAATCCCGGGATGCTGGGATCCCGGGCGTCTTTCGCCAATCCTGAATTCCGGGATTGGTGGCGTCCCAATCCTGGGATTTTGGGATTACAAAATTCATTATAATTGTACTTTTTTACATGTCAAATGATAGAAATAAGAATTTTAGCCATCTGATGAATAAAATATTTTATGAGTGCCACAGTACTACTCCGTGCTGCATACTGTAATTTGTATTTTGACAGTGATCATCACTCCGTACAGTTTGGATATACCATCTGTAGGGGCCTACACAACATCCTGTGCATGAAATAAGTCAATTGGGCTACCAAAATGATGACAGCCTAAGAGCCTAATCCTGAAATGGGATTCTGGGATCTCGGGATTATGAATTTCTTGATCCCGAATGCTGGGATTGAGAATTCAATTCCAGGATTGCAACCACTACTGGGCTCTTTATTAACATTGTCCGCTCTGAATTTATTTACTTACTTGCTTACTTTCTTATGAATTGCCATTGCAGGATGTGCCGGAGTTTGAGTTACATTTTGACAAAGTGTACAAATGGGTTGCCAGCAGCATTGCTGAGAAGAATGCATTTATTCTGAGTCTTTGGAAGGTAATATTACGTTCTGAATGTAAGTAATGCAAGTAATAAAGTGGTTAAATTTTAATCACAATATCCGATTCTTGACTAGAATTGTTGCAGTTTTTTGCTAAGCTTAACATTTTTTCTCATATCGTTTTGTTTATATGCTATATCAGAGAAGGAAGATAGCATAATTGTCAGTCTATTTAGATGTTTGTCTCTACACAAGATAAATACTGAAGTTATCAGCAGATTTTGATGACATTTTTGGGAGCCAAGGGACAGTCATTTTCATTTTTTGGTGTTGATCTGAATTTTTTTGTGGCTTTTAAATTACTAATGCTGTAAACAGACATTCTTTTGTATTCTGTTCTTAGCAGAAGTTTGAGGTAACTGCTAGTTTTTTTTGGAAATATTTGGACGATTGTTTGTAATTTTTTCTCATTCATCATATCACTGTGGTTTTTCTCATCTTATCAGTTGATTTATGTTGCTGTATGTTGCAGTTGAGTCAGATGTATCTGGTGCAGAAGATTGAGTTCAGTAACTTACAGCCAAGTATTCTCGAAGGTTTGTGCAAAGTTTTGTTTCTGATGATGTTGTGATCTTTGACCTTATGGCGGACTTTTCTTGCTAGAGTAGAAATTTGGAAACTTTTGTAATTGTACTCTGACTGCTGAAGTTTTGCCATTGCAGTCACAAAAATGCCCAAAATGATCATTTTCACACACTTGTGGGGTTGGCTTGACTCTTACTTCTTCCAGCAAGACACTGCACCAGCGCACATCGCTTGCGAGATGGTTGAGTTTTTAAATCCGTCTTCTTTTGTCACTGACTGGCACTGCTTCATCTTTTCTCATATCACTACCATGAAATATCACCCCATTTCATCTCAGTTGACACTTTTACAGGCAGTCTTCCTTCTGCATGATTGCTGGTTGCTTTTGTTTTTCATCTTGGAAAAAAAACAACTAAGGAAAGCATTGATTTGTCTCTAGGTGCATTTGATATGTGTTAACAAATAAATTTCTGGACTTTCTGGCCATCCCTCTATGCATAGGTGAGTAGCACACTGTGCAGTGCAATAGCACAGTGTTGTTGCAGTGTAAGCTGGTGTCTGGCTGAGTGCTAAGGAAACAGACATTCGCACCAGCATATAGGCCTGGTGACTTCATGAAAGACTTTGTATTTTTGATATATATGTTCAACTGGTGATTTGCAGCATTACCCAGTTAAGGAACTGGGTACCCGATTGCAATTACCCGGGTATCCGGACTTGGCTTCAACTTTCATGAAAATGAGGAAAAATGACACTTCAATGACGCATCTCACAAAACTAGGTTTTTTTGTATAAAGTGTCAATAATGTGTTTACAGTACTAAATATGCTAACGTCCATCAACGAAATTGCATGAAGCTGAATTTTCTTTGCAGTGTAGAACTTCGCCACTAAGGTCACAAGAAGTGAGATTTTTTGCACTGATTTCATCAGTATTTAGTGCAAAAACGGGTATCAATTACCCGGATTTGGAACTGGATAATAAATTTTGAAACTGGGTCTAGGTACCCAGTTCTTGCTACAAATCACTATGTTCAACAGTATCAGATATGCCTGTGACTGTGCAGAGATCGTAGGGAGTGGTGGTGATTCGGAGCAGGCGGTGACGCAGTCCGAGGACATGGGGGGCATAGCAGCAGACAGTGACTGGCATGCTCTGTCCAAGAAGGAGGAGGTCGACTTGGATACTATCATGTCTCAGTGTGACTTTGCTATCAGCAATGCCGAGAAGTTTGCCGACCAGCTCTCACGAGATCTCTCCGTCCTCGACGGGGTTTGTCATTGTTCACGTTTCTTGTTCCACAATTTAAGTGTCGTTGGTCTGGGGAGATGTAATGCACTTTCACCCACTCGACTTTTTACCGTACGGAGTCTGACGAGTTATGTAACATACGTTGGCTTTTACTCCTGAAGCTTGCCAAAGCTTCAAGGAGATTTTTATAGCCTCTGGCTTAATGGGGATCTGCAATGGGCCCACTTGGTAGTCTGAGCGCTGGCTGCTGCTTTCCGGTGGAGTCCTCCCAGAAGGAAAGGTATTTAGTTTGTGACACTTTGCATGACTAGCATACAAGATGTTTAGTTTCAAAACTTTGTATATCATATGTTGGAACTCGTTTATTATTATTGCTGTTGTTGTTTTGTTTATTTATTGTTATTTTATTTTATCGTCAGCATTATAATTTATTATTATTTTAGTGCTGTTGGTCCAATAATCTTGAGGTCCATCTGACCTTTTAAACTTTTGCCTTTAACACCTTTTACCACTTTTGGCCATAACTTGAATAGTTGTGGGAAAATGGACACTTACTATCAAACACAGTAAAAACACACTATCAGCTCAATCTGTTCATGTTCTCTACTCTAAGTATTGCACATTTAGATTGCAAAACGTGGGGATATGCGATAGTTAAAAAATGTACAGCATTTTTGGTGATGTTTCTATATGGCTGTAGGCAAACATTCACTCCATAATGGGTTCTGAGGACCAGGTTCTGGAGCTTATGGCTTTACTGGATACGGGGCTTCTGCAGGCAAACAAAATAGAAGAGAAGCTGACGGAATATGAACGGAAGCTTCAGGTAAATTGTTAAGAGTTTTGTGCACTAGCAAAGTAGCTGAATGCCTATAGATTCAGCGCTGTTCGGAAGCTTATACAGCTTTTAAATTCAGGCAGTTTGTCTGTAGCAGTGTTTCTGTCTGTGCTGTGACATTGTCTGTTCACAGTCTGTGGGTTAGCAGTGTTCATGGCACCTGTGTTGCATCTAATGAGCTCATCGCCTACCAGCTTGTCTGTCTCTCTGTTGCTGTGCCTTGGTTGGCTCACGCGTTTGAAAAAGAAATTAACTCAACAATAGTTAACTTTCGACTAGTGATTGCAATCCCGGGATTGAATGAGAAATTTGTAATTCAAGGATTCCGGGATCTTGTTTCGGGATTAGCCTTACAGATTAGTTGTTATTTAGGTATCCTTAGTTGACTTACTTTATGCACACAATATAGTATAGGCCTCTTCGGAAAGTATATCCGAACTGTAGAGAGTGACGGTGACTGTCAAAATACAAATTACAGTGCACAGCAAAGAGAAGTATCCTAGTACAGGTAATATATTTTATTCACTGCAAGGCTAAAGTTTTTATTTCTATCATTTGACGTGCAAAAAAGGATAATTTCAACCAATTTTTGTAATCCCGAAATCCAGGGATTGGGACGCCGCCAATCCCAGGATTCGGGATTGGCAAAAACGGCCGGGATCCCGGGATTTGGGATCCTGGGATGGCAATCCCTACTTTCGACTGCTAACAGGAACTTAGTACTGGCAGTATTTAGTTTGTACTCTGAAGATAATGACAATGTTACAATACAGAATATTGTGACATTTATTATAAGATCTCTCTGATTCTTATTAGTACTAATGTAGGCCACAAACCGTCTGATTGAGAGACACTTTGACAGAAGGTAATAAATAATAATAATAATAATAATAAGTGAAAATTTATATAATGCACTATCATTTTGAAGAAATCTCTAGTGTGCTTGGCGGTCGAGTATGAATATTGCAAGTTCATAGTGTCCGCTAAAAACGAGTAAGTAGTAAGTAATAAGTAATAAGTACACTATGTTCATAAAAAACACACCCTTACTTTTTTATATCTCCATGGAAATTGTTTAGATTTTTTCAAAATTTTTGTGGAATGTTCAGGAGGGAACTAGTATTTCATCAGTGTAAAAGTTAGATATTTTTTGCTTTTGATGGCGTCAGGCTGACGTCATCTTTTCCTGTGTCTAAATTATGGGTTTTACCTTTGAAGACGGACATTTGATAAATGTTTGTGAGTCGGGAAGAGTTATGGAGCTGCAAATTTGTACAAGGTGTTTCTGGACAATGGACAGAGAATTAAATATTGATGGAATTAAACTTTCAAATAAAAAATTGACATGTCCGGCAGTATCAAACCGTTCGACTGATAGCGGGCAAGTGGTTATCCACGCAGTGACACAGTGCACAAACGCCTACCAGCATCAGCAAAGTTGAAGATCTTGCACTCAGTCTAGAAGATAAACCACGGAAACAGTTCACAATGAAAACTTGCATGATGGATTAGCATATTTTTGGGTTCAGTCATCACGCTGATCAATTTTTGTGTTTTAACACTTCATCAAATGTCTCCAACGGTAAAACCTGTAATTTACAAACACAAAAATATGACATCAGCATGACGTCACCGTTAGCGAAGAATATTTAACTTTTATGCTGATAAAATGCAAGTTTCCTCCTGAACATTCCGTTAAAATTTTGTAAAAATCTGAACATTTTCCATGAGGATATAAATAAAAACATGAGGGTGTTTTTTTTCTGAACACAGTGTAGGTGCTTTGGGTCTTTAATTTGTCAGATAATGTTTGATAAGATCATATTGTGATGCTAATTGAAACAGTCCAGATTGGATTTAGATAGTACCAGCCTGAATGTGTGCATTTGTAGTAGCTATATTTTACATTAAAAAAATGCTATGCATTTATTTTGCGCTGCTGTACTAAATGTCAGTTTTTGTAATGAATATATTTGTAATGTTTTTGTGTTGTGTGACTTGTCAGGGTATAAAGGACTTGATGGAGGGAATGAATGATAAAGAGGCTTTGATTCACATTTGCAACACCAACCACGAACGACTGCTTCTGGAACTTGAAAAACTTGTGGTATTTATCACATTATTCTTTAAATATTAACATAAATGTTTAATTAGTGATTGTTTACTTCTGAAGTATTGCAATTTGATGTAAGTTTTACATGTCAATCTACTGCTGCTATAAAAAATTAGTGTAATGAGCATTTTTGAGTACCTTTTGCTATAAACGTAGTTTTTCCTAGTGTAAACCAAGCTTTTGCCAGTTTAGACTAAGCTTTCGCTAGTTTAAGCCAAGTTTTTGTTAAACTTTTTGCGTTATGGAAATATGTTTTTGTTGGCAGAGCATGAGTGTTGTGGTGTAGGCTTTACTTGATCTCGATCACGCTCACATCCGTGCATTGCTGGAAGCTGATCTGTCGTCTGCTAAAGGCATTCATGAGTGCACAAGGGCTGCCAATGCTCTGCTGAAATGTATCTCAGCCGAAATACACCCAGGTACGGACCGATGAGTGTGCTCACTGTTTCATATCACTAGAAATGTTAGCTGCAGCATGTTTAATATGGTTGTTGTAATTGCATTATAATTAGAGCTGTTAAGTTAACGCATTAATTAATGCATTAATGCATTAATAAATTAACGTGCGTAAAAAAATTAACATGCGTTAAAAAAATTTAATGCACATATGTAAATTTATGTTAATTTACTAAATTTTGTGAAGCACAAGTTTCAGTATTCTGTTAAACTGTGGTTATTTGACAATAGAATGAATTCAAGTAACTAAACTGTAGTTGCCGTTCCATCACTACTGTAAATAAAGTTATTTCAGCGTCGAACTAATAGATTTCTATGCTAGCTATGACGTCAGTTATTGTTCATTATCTGTTTAATAATGTGTTTCTAACTTTCTATATTCTACAGGCGCCTCCCAAACATTGCGGGGCCCGGGGTAACTTACCCTTCTACCCTCCCTTTTGATGGGATGGGTGCGTTAATAACGTGTTAATTAATGCATAAAAAAAATTATATAGTACATTAATGCATTAAAAAATTAATGCTTTGACAGCTTGAATTATAGTCAACACTGCTTGCATTTTGATAAACGTTTTGTTTTACCTTAGCAGTGCAGCACCATAATATACCTGAAGTAGACACTGGAGTCAAAATGGTTTAAGCAGTATTGTTATTTTAATGGTTAGGAAACACT
>Ga0209671_1007302_pt1 | contig 11457 bp, 7 predicted proteins | sample WorMetHERISLAND2_2_FD_187401 | JGI IMG/M metagenome (GOLD analysis project Ga0209671, IMG submission 187401) | Marine gutless worms symbiont microbial communities from Max Planck institute for Marine Microbiology, Germany - Olavius geniculatus... | ecosystem: Host-associated > Annelida >...
ATTTCAGCCAATGTCTTTTTTCTGTGCGCTTCAACATGACGAATTATTCTCCAATAGCTCCTTCATTAAGATTCGGTGGTCTGCCAGTTTGAAGCCACTTTTCTGCGCTTTGTCAACATTTCCATCACTTCAGAAACTTCTGTACGCAAGCCTGTCTTATGTTTAATGTATTCGAAATGAATCTTTGGTTAGAGTTACTATTACTGAATTTTATAATAATTTTCTTTTGCTCCCTTGTCAATTCTTTGCCTGCCGTATCTGCCACATTTCAATCGCTTCGTGTGTCAATATTTTCGTTTAAAATGACGTCACAAATGACGTAACGCATTTTACATAGATAAAACTACATGACCATAGATATAAATCAACTATAGATGCGCTCAAGTTCGAAATTTTACTTATTTTCTTTGCGGTGCGCTTCACGACTTTCTGGCAGCGTCATCGCATTATGACACACTTTTGGCCACCCGCTGTAGCTGGTGTTTGTATACTGTAAAAAAATCCTGCCAGGCACCAGATGAGTCTACTGCTCTGATGCTTCTATCACCTTGCTCTGTGGTTACTGGTTAATTAGCCATCACTCTTTGCACTAGTAGGCCTTGCACATCCATGCACAATACATGGCTACTTGACATCATTTGATGGCAGTGCCGGTCTAGCTCAATGACGGTTTGATACCATCGCAGAAAACAGCAGCAAACAATGCAGATGCATGCGAAATGGTCATACAAGTTATGTGCTCTGCACTTTGATGAGATGAACATTAAGAATCATACCAGATCATTTGTAGCCTATCTTTTTTTTTTGTTAAATTGATATGGTGACAGGTGATGTTGCTGACTTATCTACAGAAATTGATGCGCGAATTCCATTTGAAGTGCATTTTTTTGTTACAGTATTACAATTTATAGATCTCATTGTATTGAACAGTTTTGAGAATACTTTCAATTTATGCAGTAAATTATAGTTGATAGCATACAGTTAATAACAAAATTTGGAGTTAATATAATATAAGAACAGTAAAACATGTAGAATCTGGCATGTCTTGTATAGTTGCTATAGCATTATTGCTAGTATTTTTATTTGACTTGAGCATACCCCAAATGCACTCTGATCTTGAAATAAAATGACACTTTTGAGTTTTGTCAATATGGGTATCAGATGAAATGGTGTGAGGAAAGATTAAAGAAAAAATAAGTTTTCGATGCACTTTTGGACCACCCTACTACTCATCACAGCATTATCCTACTGTCGAGAACAATTTCCTTTGGGCGTTATAACTTTTTTAATTGACTTTTGTGTGAACACTGACGGTTGCGTTTCTATTTGAAATTGAATGATTTTTCTTTCATAAAATGAACGTCTTGATTACTCTGTAGGCCTATTTTACACGATGAATGGTGCTTGGTATGTGCCTCGACGCCAACTGTTACTCATGATCTCTCCCCAACATCGCACAATACCGCGCAGCCTCGCAGCCTCCTAGCTAATTACCCTGATCCTTGCATGAATTCCGCGCACGCTTTCTCGCACTATACCCTCTTCTCACCTCGCGCCTTGCACCTCGCACTTTACCATCACCTTAAACGAGAGTCGTAACTGGCATCTGTCGCACTAGTAAAAGACTAGTTTAGCAGACCACATTGTAGTAATTTTTTTATTATTCGTGCAATTAATTTATGTAAGAATTGGTAATTATGCTGTTGAGCAGATGAGTGGACGTAGCCGAAGTGGTTCTCTTGGTGGTCATCAGCGGTCGGTGTCTTTGACCAGTAGAATATCTCGTCCATCTGTTGGTGCACAAAGAGTCTCAGGAGCGGCGTTTGACAAAGGAGCATCTGGTGGAAACAGTATGATCATATGATGCTTTTTATGTACACTGAAAGAACTTTCTGAAAATGTCAACCGTCAGAACATTAAATTGCGCTTATTACAGATATACAGGGTGTTTCAAAAAAACGGATACCCAATTTTATTTTTGGGATAACTTCGGTAATTCAGCACCGATTTTAACCATTCTTACACTGTTACAAGCAGAAATTTATGGCGCGTAAACTTGAAGTTCTTCCACCCACCGCACCTTTATTGTGTGACCACATTACCTAGCAAAACAAACACTGTCAAAGCTACAGTGGTCTCGGAGAACAGGCAACACCTAAAGATATCAATTTCGTAGCATAAAATAGTTAAGCTTACTTACTTATTCGCAGTAGTGCCTTGTGACGCCATTGTTACGTCATATTGTGTTTATTTACTTTGTTTACCAGTAATAATTTTTAGAATAAATCGTTTGATATGGGCAGAATAACAACGGATGATCGCTGTTTGATCATGGGCTTACAAACTGAGAACTGTCTTGCTAGGTAATGTGGTCACACAATAAAGGTGCGGTAAACGGAAAAACTTCACGTTTACGCGCCATAAATTTCTGCTTGTAACAATGAAAGAATGGTTAAAATCGGTGCTAAATTACCAAAGTTATCCCCAAAATAAAACTGGGTATCCGTTTTTTGGAACACCCTGTAGGTTACTGGCGGCGTCGGTCACCATTTATTTTGTCTAACAATCTTATACGCGTAGTTTTTATGCGCGATTTTAGTTTGTATACAACATTTGCAGTAAGCAATAATTTACAGTAGTAAGTGGGCCTAGTAATGTGGGTTACCGGTAATGTTAAATGAGCAAAAGTCCGTAAATTTGTTTTAGTAACTTGAGTATAAATAGTTTGGACAGTTTTATAATAAAGAAAAAAACAACTAAACAATGTTTTCTAAACAACAGTCTGCTTATTGTCGCTGCAAATCAGTAGCCACTTTAATTTCGTTTTTGTCTGCGCAGTTCTGTGCGTGCTAAAATAAACTTTTTTTCGATCAGTATATGAACAAATAAAGACGTCATTAATTTATGTCAAGAAAAAAAGACAGAAATTTTTTGACCCATCACGGGTTATGTGTCACTTGATGATGCCAGGGCGATGAAACAGTTCACATTGCAGCATCAGTGGTGTTCTGTAGTCAGTAACAAACGAACGCTGCTGTCAAACTCTTTCTGCGTATTCGATGACACGTGTTTTCAAATTATTTCCGTTACAGTGCGTTCTGATTCGGATTGGTTCGAATCGCCACAAAGGCTCTCTCGTCATAGAAAATGCTCTGCATGACGCGACTGGAGTGAATTATCTTGAATTGAGTTTCATCACCTGCCAGTCAGCGATTGGCGGTGACGACGCGCCGTGTCAAGTTGTCATTTTCGCTCTGCTGAGCTCAGCAATATTACTGCGTCAGGAATACAAATTTATAGCTCGGGAATTTTAACGTCTAAGTCGGAAGCAATTGCAAAGGCCTATTTTGGCTGGGGGAGGTCAAACCCTTAAATCTCTTTTTCTTCTGGGTTTATTTGACACAGTAGCCTATCATGTCATCGAACAAGTTTACCTGCCGAATGGCATCTAAATCTGTCAAGCGGTAAAAGCGGTATAAGTGCACAAATGTGGTAGACAAACGACGGGCAGACCACGCTACGGAGAAATGTGTCGCAATAGGTGGAATCGCATCAGCGATGCCGCCTAATATTAAACAATAATTTGTATGTCTGCATATTATTAGCAGCTAGTTATAGGTTGGTCGCCAGCCTATGAACTTGTATTTTTGGACACGGCATCGCTGATCCAGTGGACGTGTGTGATTGTTGAAAACTAAACCGTGTAGTAGATTAAAGGCTTATGCACAGCGCCAGAAATAAACTGAACTCGACTTAACGGAAATCTTAGTTCAGCTCAGTTAAGTCTACAAGACTGTACTAAACGAACTAACTTGACTTAACTGAGCTAAAATGTGTTAGTGCGATTCAGTTTAGTTTCGTTCATTTCTGTTGCTTACATGCCTAAAGACTGCAATGCCTACATGCATAGTGGCTTCATTGCTGCATGTACATTATTCATTGTTTCTTATTAAACAATCATAATTTAATAAGCTTACGTTACTGAGACAGCGTTTTGCTGAAACTGCAAACGCTAATTAACTGCAACTAATCTGTTGCAATTTATGTTCTCTCGCGACGGGGTTTTATATTTAACTGATCCATCTTTCTGTTGCACCACATATTCCTAGGGCTACCGAAATCGATTAATGATGGAAAGTATAGGCCTATAATACGATCGATCACTGTCGCAATTTTTCGACGTAAATTTATTCTGTACTGCATGCTGTGTTTAGCTTTCGGTTTCATCAACTTTAGACCGTTGCGGTAATACAGCGTATCAGAGACTGTGCCCTGTAGACAGACTGCCGCAGGTCCAACGTAGGCTGACCGTCTAAGATGTCGAAACACTCGGGTATTTTTCACCCAACTCAGAAACGGCAAGCACTGGTATATCTTAACAGAATTGTAAACCGTTGCCGAAACGGCGCATAAAATCGACACAAAGCACGAAGTTTAACACAACTTAACTTGGAAATGTAATAGGCCTACTACTGGAGTGCGGCAATGGACCCGAGTCGGAGTCAAGTGGTTATTTTTATGACTCAGACTCAGTGCCGTGTGACGTGAAAGTAACTGCATTTACTGTAATTTTAACTAATTGTTTCGTTGTGGTAGCATCAACAACCGAATGTAAACTGTCTCATAACGTTCTATCCTGCTGTAGTTTCTCGCCACGTGCTCACACTGTGAACGCAAAATTCCACGAACGTTCTGTCTTGTAGAGCTTACTGGACTTGGACTCTCTTGACTCGGAGTCGTATTCGGACTGAATGTAGCCGACTATAAAAACTGAGAACCAAGTCATCCTGTCACAAGTACCAAACTCTTCCACAGTCGGACGTGACGTCGATGGCAACGACGACGTGCAGACTGGTCGCTCTGACGCAACCAGACCACCCTGGGAGACCACCCAATACAACTAATCTTAACCCTAACACTAACCCTAACTTCGTCGATTTTTAATTTTTTCTTACTTACTTGCATACTTACTAGCTCAGAAAGACCACCATGGGAAACCACCCAGCCAACCGAGCAAACTACGGGTTAATTAAATATCTGATTGGCTCACCCTTACCTTAACCACAATTCCGGGAAATCACCGTGAAAGCTAAAGCTACTATGGAACACCATTCACCCAGCCAACCGACCATCATGGCCGTCCGTCGTCCGCCAACAGTTAATTACAGCGCGTTAACGTCGTCGGAATCGCGAGCGCCGAAAAGACGACGCGTCGCAACGCCGAAACGGCTAATTCTCGGCACTGCCGCCCGCACAGCTTTTACGAGCCTAAGCCAAAGCCAAAGCGACCGAACTGAACTGAAAATAAAATGAAATGTCCGTTTAGTTGCGTTGCACGAACTGTACAAAGCGAACGAACTGGCGGTTCATTTATATTTTTGTGTCTTTGTACGCGCCTTAAGGCTGCGTTCACATTGATGCAGGTACGATTGTAACTAACAACCCGTACGTCGAAACCCGTACTCGGACTCGTACGTACGGGTTGTTAGTTACTGAGACTTTTGCTAGCCTTAAAGCCCGTGTAGAGCGCCGTAACTACATGCTAAACCAAACAGGGACGTTATTGTATTTCGGTTCAATTTAGTTTAGTCACGTCGCTTTGTACTCGCCTTAAGGACTAAACACTAAAAAGAGTTCGAGTCAACGTGGTACAAATTTCAACGTACGGGTTGATGCTTGCAGCGGCTCTTATGAGCCTATAGCTGCGTTCACACTGCTACGGGTGCGACTGTGCGAGTTTTTAAGTTATTGCGGCTTTTACGAGCCTGAGACGACGACTGAACGCCGAGAAACGCGCGCGCTGCTCAGCTCAGAACGAGTCATAAACAGCGCTACGAACAGCGCGCAGCTATGACACGCTATTACAAGCGACGACGAGCGCCCTGTGCATGCATCAGTCTATCTCTACCCGGAACGACGACGTTCCGAGAACAGTCGCTTCACCGGAAACAAGCCGCCCGTGTACCGCTACAGTTGGTCTTGCCAGTTCGTGTTATGCCGGTGATAGCGCGCGCCGGACAATTACAGAAATGAGACCGAAAATGCCAATTATAGCCGTGCAGAAGCTACGCCTGCGTAGGTTGGTAACGTAATGTTAACAGCAGCAAAAGGTCGCAGTGCTTGCATCGCGGCTGCTTCACCAGCGACGTCGTGCGTTGTGTGCGGGAACTTGGAAGTGGCAGTTTGCCGACAGCCAACTGCAAATTTCTGAAAGAGGACATTACGAGTGTTCAGAATTTTAATTTGATAATACGAAAATCTAACACAAATGTCCGACAAAAAGTCTACAACTATAGTTGTACGTGCAACAAACTGAAGTCTTGCAGCAAGTCCTACAGCTTGTCAAATGATGGAGTTTGCATTTAATACGTCAGGTGGCGTTGACACCTTTTGCTAGCGGTCAGATCCAGTCCTCAGTAATAGGGTGTTTGTTCAAACTTAAGGCAAACGTCTAGCATTAGTACGTGTATTTTGAATACATTTGCTTGAAGTTTGCTGGACGTTTGCTGGATCGTGCAAACACCCCATAAGCGCCATGGTACTAGTATAAGATACTGTCTGAACTGGCGAATGCCACTCGAGATTGGCAGCAAACGGCGTCCGCCGCAAGGCAGCAACTACGACGCTTGTCAGATGCTGACGTCGCCGCCAAGCCAACACGATGGCAACAAAAACAAGAAGTATAACAGGACAAACGCGGTGATCTGCCGACTGCGTGCTGTCTGTCAAAAGTAAGTAAGTAAGTGAGTACTTAGTAAGTAGTCCTTCATTTCTCAGCGGTCAAACGCCATTGGCAATAATCAGAAAATTGCAACACGGAAATTGCAAAAAGTGCAAGTTAATATAATGAAAAGAATGACGAAAAACAAAGAAGTTGCATTAATAGGATAGTACAGCAAGCAGTGCACTATGTTGTACAGACAGAGGGCCACCGGAAAAAAGATCACCATGCTGTTTTTGTCGCCAGACTTTGACAGCAGGCTCAACAAAATGGACGCCGGTTGTTCTGTGAGCCGACCTTTCTACAGACACAATTAGAAAACTACGACGCCACACCGACGCAGAAATTACACGATAAAAGCAGTTAGTGAGGTGAAACCGTGGGCAAATTTAGCGGCATTGCATGCAGCGTTATCTCACGTTTTGTTTGTGGAAATTTTTCTGCAAAAAAACCGCATAGGTCATAAATGTAAAAACTTTTTTTTTACGTTTTTCAACGTTTTTTTATTTTGCTCAACGTTTTTTATTTTAAAAAACGTGCATTGAAAATCCCACCAAAAGCTTTGTGAAGCACTTTTGGGACCACAGAAACGAATTAATATTTATTTATTTTGATGTAGTTTACTTAGTTAGTTCAACTATACTAAATAAAATGTTTTTATTTTTCCTGGAACGTTTTTTACATCTATGGCATAGGTACAAGGCTCGGCCATTTGGCGCAAGAGGGTCCAGTAATTACACCTCACCGTGTAGAATGTTGACAGTTGTATCCAGAAGTCTACAGCTTACTTCCCAAGTTCATATATATTTGCGCCGGATATCACCGAAGACGTCATGTGCACAGAATCAGTATGTCATTGACGTTAATGCCAGTTCCCGGGCAATGCAAAGCCACGGGAGCGTGAAACGATTGAAGTATGGCGCATGCCGCCATATTGACCACGTGACCGGATGTAGCTGCACGCATGCGCGCTTGACTGACGACTTGCCAGAGACGTTCAGCGTCCTTCGGTCGAGACGTTTTTTCACCCGTCGAGTGATGCCCAAGGGACTAACTAGTTTCTTGGACTGTGACAGCAACGTGCGATAGAGCGCCGTGATAAAGTAAAATTGCCGTTGTAGCTATAGTAATCGAAAAACCGGTCAAGTTGATGCAAAAACGCAGACGTCTATTTTAGTTATTGGCTGTCTGGATGAAAGTTTGTATGAAGAATTATTGTTCCTTATAAAACACGAATTAGTTTTGTTTTTTGTTATGTTTAACGTAGCTTAAGACAGGCCTACTGTTCTTCGACACAGGTAATGAATGAATCAGTCAATGAATGAATGCATGAACCAAATATTTTATATGCTTAAGCACACAAAAATAACCATAGAAAGTAAATCATGCCTGTACAGACAGGAACGGTATCTCCGTATTATGTTACATGAAAGAATGATAGATTGCACGGAATACAAATGTATACAAATACATGTGTATATATGTAGACAAAAAAGCTTTTGCCGCAGGGGAAAAGACCTATAAATAGCGTTGGCATTGACGTATATACAACGTACACTGATAATAGTTACGTGATGACAGTTTGCACACATTGTTGTAAGAGATGCATGAAATCAGCAAACACCTGCTGCTAGACCTTTAGCTCTCTATCTCTCATCCTCCAGCACAGTGGTCACATGCGGATGTAAAGAATACAGAAAGTATAGAGCCGTTCGTATTGTAAACGATAGTCGTTTCAAGCTCATGTCCACGGCACGAAGCGGCTTTCGAAACCTACCTTTCGTAACGTTCTTAATTTGGGCTAACTAAACCTTCGCTTCGTTATATCTGCCGTCACCATCCGTGACAAAAAAGCTGGTTCCCAGTTCATCGCGTCATTTTACGCACAGAGTCAGAGAGTCGGTCAGTTAGTGAGCGTGGTGCAGTGTTCGATTGCTGACCGCTGCACGCTTCAACGACGCTAAGAACGGCCGTCGCTAAACTCCACCCAAACTCCACTAGTTCGCTTTCCTGTGGATTTGCGCTGCTTTCTTGTACCATGTTGCGGAGGCTTCTATCCCTATACCTAATAGTCGCAACTGCATCCAGTGATAAATAAAAAAGAGAAGTTTCGTTAAGAGTGTATGCAAAATTACTATCATCAGAAGCGCCGTTTTTAGCTTAGAATGCGCCACAAACCGTTTAACCCCAGATCCGCGGAGAGCAAAGAAGAAAAAAACAGCAGGGAATTAATATCAAATTTTGATTTTAGATTTGAAAAGATAGAAAACACTGGCACGTTGTACAACAAACACACGACAAAAATTCACAACAATTTGTACACGGGAAAGCGTGTTGGACAACAATAAACAAGTTTTACAGCCAGCGACGTCGTGTTTGAAACGTAAGCAGGGAGATTTTAGCTTTGAATTTTGCATTTTAGTACGACAATTTGCCAATAAAAAATTCGACGTTTTTTCCGACAGCCCAAAATTTAGGGTGTGCCCCTTGTGCAATTGCACTTTCTCTATCCACCCTTGTAACGACGGCACTGTTAATAAAAAGTCGCACAAAATGTACAACAAATCCAGAGTAAATTAAAATAATAAAGTTTGAGCCAAAGACTAAAGCTCCACTCCACTTGCAGTGTTTCCACTGTCTGTGGACTTGTGGTGCAACAAATCGACAAACAGGTCGAAGCGACTGGAGTTTGAGCAGGCTTAAGAACCGTCGTCGTCGCGCTAAAGTGCGTCGTTGCGTCTGCAAGGAGACCTGGCGGCAATAGCTTCCAATTGTTGACTGCGGTCGCCGAGTTCCATCTCGCACGCCCTTCAGACCGACGGCGACGCGATCGATATTCGGCGCATTCCTCGCAGGACTGCCATGCAGCGAGCGACCAGGTCAAACGTCTGAAATAAACAAAGACGAGCGAAGACTGTTTTATAGTTGCTCCGCGGCGCGGCGCGCGGCGTCGCTTTACGTCGACGCCTGAGCAGCCGCCGTGCAATATAATGAACACTGTTTGCGTATACTTATGGACGAGAGCCGATAATGCAAAATGTCCACGACGAAGATGACGACGACGACCGTGGCGCGCAGCGTTTTGCATGCTGTAACGACAACAAATGAATGGCGGAGCTGTTGACGCGACGATTGCTAGCTGGCTGGCCGACACACGTCATTTTATTGTCGCAATAACTATGTGCGATGCTGTAGGGACGCTGCTGTTGGCACGCCATAGCGCCGTACACGCTGAACAACTCCCAGTCCCACCCAGCTACAATCTATTCTGTTTCTAAGCATACGTGAACAGGATGATGATGATGATGAAGGACGAATTAACTTTAGCGTGGCGTTAAGTCCTAAGGATATTGCCGTAAAGAGGGTTTTGTCGAAGAAAAGACTTCGTAGAAAAAATTCGTTTTAAAGGTTGGTTTGTCTGTCTGAAAGGGGGCTTTTTTCGTAAGGTTTTTTTGTCGTAGCGAAAGTTTTGTTGTTGGGGGATTTTGTATTCAGGGGTTCCGTTGTAGGGGTTTTGTCGTAGAAGTTATTGTCGTAAAGGGGTCTGTCACAGAATGTTTTGTTACAGGGGTTTTGTTACGGTTTTTTGGTCGTAAAAAAGGGTTTGTCGCAAAGGGTTTAGGGGGTTATTGTCGTGGGGATGTTGGATGCTGGCACGCTATAGCGACCCTGATCATTGTGCTGGTTGTCGTCATGGGCATCTTAACACGGCGTACGATGGACCCCGCAATGGCAATACAGCTAGCTAGCTCTCGCCTTATTCTACATTGTCGCTATATTTACCTCTGTGCAGCAGACAGACAATCGCTGGAGGCTCTTTTGTAGACGCCGCAGTAAAAATAAGCTTTTTTTCTCGTAAATGCAATGCAGGAAACAGTAAAGACTTGTCACAATTTTTAAGCTACTCGGCTTTGTCACTGTGCTATGCAAATTTGCTTGCTTACTTACTTATTTAGTTAACTGCTAGTAGAATAAACAGATTTGAATTATTATGTGTTTTGCTTTGTTCAGTATGTGAAAAATTAATCAAGTCTGCGCTACATTTTGTTTATAAGTTTAAAATTTTTTTTACCTTATGATCAACATTTATGTTTGCAAGCTTAATTTTTTTAAAATCTGTTGCCGAATTTTTGAATGCCACTGTTAACGAAACTTTGAATTAGTAATGCACGACAAGCGAGTTCGAAAGTAGAAACTGGCATTAAGTAGCGACGGAAATTGTTAAAATATGCTGGTTTCTTACACATTTTTATACAATCATTGTGCACACTGAATTAACGGACAAAGCGGACGAAATTAATGTCGTCGTTTTCGTGTGTAAAAAACGGAAATGGAAAGCGAGTGATAAGAGAAAGGAATGGGGGTGAGAACACAAGTAAGCCGTGTACGTTACGCAGAGCAAACAATCGCATTAATTTCGCGGACGGATCAACGTTTTCAAAACTGAAAACTGAGCGTGTGCATTGGCGTGATGAAAAATGACACCTTGTTTGCGGCTAAAGACGAGCAGTGATAGAAAATGCACGGTAAAGCGGAACGGCGTTGTGGGTTAAAAAAAAGTAGGGGCAGGAAGCTGTAATTGTTCAACAGACAAATACAAATTTTTGACGGAACAGATCGTGGATGCTCAAAGTCTTAATTTTGCTCCGATTCTTTTAAATGGGGATTATAGCCTAAAATTTTGCGGTTTTAGAAGAAAATTTATCGACACGTTAAAATTACGGGCAAATGCCCCC
>Ga0209671_1007303_pt1 | contig 11456 bp, 7 predicted proteins | sample WorMetHERISLAND2_2_FD_187401 | JGI IMG/M metagenome (GOLD analysis project Ga0209671, IMG submission 187401) | Marine gutless worms symbiont microbial communities from Max Planck institute for Marine Microbiology, Germany - Olavius geniculatus... | ecosystem: Host-associated > Annelida >...
TAGATTAACTTTGTTGATGTGACAAAAGATGTTAGCAACTAAGTCAAACCACCACCTGTTTATGGTTACATGTATTTAGTTATGTGCTTTTGAAGAATTTTCTGAGAATGAAGGTGTTGTATTTTGGTGGGATAGGCCAGATTTTGACTTTAATTTGTTGTTTTTCATCTCCAAGACATTGCTTTGTGACATGTATAGGTGCTGTGTCTGATTGGAGAGTCGTTCGACGATTGTAGTGACGAAATCTGTGGTGCCGTCATTAACATCCGACCAAAGGGTGACAAACTCGGCCTTTGGACACGGAATGCCTCTCAGCGTGATGCCAACATTAAAATCGGGTTATTGTCATTTTTCTTTATTTGTGGTTTGGCAGTATTTTTGAGAACAGTTTACACTGTTTTACCCAGTTGGTCTGGAAAAATGTGTATGTTGTTTGTTCAATTTTTGCAAAAGGATTTTTTGCAATGACATTGCATAGTGCATTTATTTTGAAATAAAACAATGGTGCTAGTTTCAGAGTTTCATTTAGCTGACCAATTTCTCTAACGTTATTCTGCGTTGGCCACAGCAGTTCAAGACTTCAAATCCAAACACAGGACAGCCACAATGGTCCATGTATACACCGTTAATTTGTTTTTCGCACTTCATTCGGTATGACGAAAAACGGGAAACGACTTCTCGTACCATTTTTCTCATTCCGCGTTCAACGAGAAATGCGAAATAGAGTTCAACGTACCATTTTCTGTATACCGCACTTAAAATGAAAAACCAATCATTTTCTATTTTTCACACATATTTTAGTTGTGAGAAATGCGGAAAACGGAGATCATTTTTCGTTTACTCGGCAAGCTGACTGATTGGCAGGCTGCTGTGGGTGTGCGGGACTGGTGGGCCACGAGTAAAATGCGTATGTGCAAATCTATGGATGTTGCAAAACTATAAGCCTATTGTCATTTAGGCTACAACAAAATGGCAAAGAGAATAATTATAGTGCAGCAGTGTTTTATGGCGTTATTTAAAACTAACACTGACACAGTTTTAGAAACACGATGCGTTTATTAAATACATTTTAATGTTCAAAACTCAATAATTTATCTCAGGCAAGAATACTATAGCACGGACGTTGCAATTGCAGTTAAGTCAGATTTTATCATGCAGGTTCTATACATTTAAGCACAGGATATTTATCCAGCTATGCTATTTATCTGGTAGTCATTTTGAGCACCCTAAGGTGCTTGAAGGTATCGACTAAGGTCGTGTCTTTACGGCAGTACGAATTAAGAAAACGCTTTCATGGCAGCCAGTCAACTGACGACCTCAGCCAGTGCAGCTAGTGCATTATGAATAGCGCCAGTTGGCAAGTTAAATGCTTGCCTCCAGTAGGCCTACACTGTAATTCGTGACCAATGTTACAGCCTTAAATCATCACATAATTCTCCGTGGTGTTTTGCTGCATAAAAGTTCATGAAATGTTTGAAAGATGCTATAGAAACTCTTTCTAGGGAGGATTGGGATAACAACATAGTCAGACTTGACAACAGTGTTGTTTGTTTCACTGATGGCTCATGGTACCTTACTCATACTTGGGCCAGTTATTATAATTAATCTGAAGGGCAAGATATTTTAGGTACACTATGTTCAGTATTTTAGGCTGAGATCTATGCCATTTTATAATGTGCTAAATCTGGCGATCTACGTCAGAGACACAATGACTCAATCGCCATCTGTACTGATAGTCAGGCAGCCTTAAAGGCATTGTCTTCACCCAAGGTTACTACTGCCTTGGTTCTAGAAACGATGGCAGCCCCGCAGGAGCTGGCCATTTTTTTAAGAGCGTTCGTTTGCTCTGGGTTCCTGAACATTATAGAATTCCGGGCAACGAGATAGCTAATAAACTTGCAAAGCAAGCATCAGCACAGCATTACATTGGACCTGAACCAGTCCTCGGTATTTCTTCCACCACTGTGCGTAATGATACAAAAAAGTGGGCTGTCTGGGAATAGTGTCAACTGTGGAACTCAACACCACGGTGTAGGCAGGCTAAACACATGCTCAAAGGAGTTGATCTTAGTCTCTCTACATATACCCTACGATTATCTTGAAAGGATTTTCGTATCCTTATAGGTTTATTAACTTTTCATGCAGACCTTAACCGGCATTTGACTTTGATGAAAGTCAGGTCAGACCAACTCTGCCCCCTTTGTCAACAGGAGGAAGAGACAACCTTCCATCTCCTTGCGAGATGTGATGCAATCTCACTCACTAGACTTAACCATCTAGGCCTCTACTGTATCGAGTATAACGACTTATATAACATACGTTGGTCTTTTCTCCTGAAGCTTGCTAAAGCTTCAGCGAGATTTCTTTAGCCTCTGGCTTTACGGGGATGCGCAATGGGCCCACATGGTGGCCTGAGCGCTGGATGCTGCCTTAATGGGTGGCATTTGCCTTGAAGGTAAGGCAAGGTAAGGTGGCTCTGGCATGCTTTCGTAGTGAAACATCGCTCGATTTTAATATTTTTTTACATTCAACATCATAAGGAAACGTGTCGTGAATGGCTATAGGTTGATAGTTTTGCAACATCCGTAGATCCGCACATACGCATTTTACTCGTGGCTCACCAGTCCCACATGCCCACAGCAGCCCACCAAAAAGTCAGCTCGCCGGGTAAATGAAAAACGGTCTCCGTTTTCCGCATTTCTCACAACTAAAATGTGTGCGGAAAAAGGAAAACGATTGGTTTTTCATTTTGAGTGCGGTATACAGAAAACGGTACATTGAACTCTATTTCGCGTTTCTCGTTGAACGCAGAATGAGAAAGACGGTACAAGACATCGTTTTTCATTTTTTTGTGATATCGGGTGAAGTGCGAAAAAGGAATTAACTACTGTTAATTCCTTTTTCGGTATACATGGACCAACAATCAGTAGAGATACTAATGTTTTTTAATTTTTTCAGTTGTCAGAAAAGTACTTTGCTTTTTGACATTTTGTATTTTTTATAGCATTTTGCAGACAGCGCTCTAGGCTGATGTTTTATGTGCTTTAATTGGATAAATTGTCCATGTGTCTTGGCTATTATGTCTGATGTTTTGAAATTTGACACTGTTGGCTTTTTAGTCAAAACACGCGCCGCATAATAAAGTTTTTTAGCGAGATTGTGTACTTGTAAATTAATAACTGTTGGACTACAATAGTTGGAGAAATGGATGTAATTGTAAGAGTGTTGTACATGTATGGATGTTTACTTTTTGGCAGGAAAATATTCAAGTCTCGATTAAATTTTCCGCAAGACATTTTTATCGACTACGAGGTACGATAACAAGTGCAGCTTCTTGCAGTTTGTAACTCCGTTATATGTTTATTGTAGTTCATTTAGCTTTACGTGGGTGATTTGTTTATGATTAAACTTGAATTAGAGTTTGTGACAGTAAGAGGTTCACAACTTGTGCTATATTGTTATGTATATTCAAATATTAGCATAATAGTTCTTGCATGGGTTTTCATCTCTGGTGTTTTGACTTAAAAGTCCAAGTCGCACGAAAAAATGATATTGGCTAAATATATGTAGAATGTAATGCTAATTATACACTGATCAGTTGAAACAAAAACATCGCTGTACATCAATTTCAATAAAAAGTAATGTTGTGCTAACGGAATGATGACGTTGTGAACAACGCTTTGTTTATAGCATGTATTGCATCGTGCGAGAAAGTAAACACGCCGTGAGCTGGTCATAGCGTCGATGCAGCGCGCACTCAGAGAGGGGAACTAGCTTGCATTTCAGAAGTGAAAGTCTGAATTTGTCTGTGATTGGTGCAACAGAAAGGGCATACCGTCGGCCTACTTCCACTATGACAGCAACTTCTCAAAATGCAAGCGAAGTCTTTTCCCTTGGTACCGCGCTCCATCAACGCTGCTAGCATTCAAATTCTGTCGAACGCTACATTGACGCTAATAGTTGTTTGTGATGTTACACTTTCGTCACATTAATCCATGCTAAACTGTATTTTTACAGTATAAAGATAACACTGGCAACAGGAAGATTAATAAATATTGACAGATTAACATTCGTTTGCGTTAACTATTAACACTATTTTCTATACTTCTTAAAAACTATATATTTGATAAAATGTCATTTAATGCGACCATCGATAAACTTTTTGTACACATAGAATAGTGAAAACTTTTAAACAACTGAATAAACAAAGTTCGAACTAAAGTCCTGATGGAACGTAACGCTATTGTCCATGCCAACAACATTTGATTAAGCTAATTAGTGCTTCATAACATTTACTTAAACTGATGCACTTGGACTTTAACAAGAAGTTAGAAAGTTAGCACTTGTGGATAGCCTGCAGTAACTGCAGAGATATTGGCCATTCAGACAATTATTGAAAGTGGAAAGTCGTTGTCACATTGTTGCAGCTGAACTTATTGGTATATTGGTTTCAGGCACACACCGACACCATGACCAAGTCTGGATCTATGGCAAAGAATAGATATTCTGTATAGCCGTGACAACGTATTTATGTTTTTGTTGCCATTTTCACTGAACATAGTATGTTATTACATTGAGAGTACAATGCAAAAATAGGCATTTTCATAACTCGTGCCTTCCATGTCTCCTGTTCTGTTAGGCCAATATCACACCGAGGCAGAAATACATTTGTAAAAGTTCTCTCTCTTGTGCTTAGTCTTTAGTTTGTTTCTCAATATGCGTAAAAGTCAATTCTGTGAAAATCTACCCCTCTGTGTATTATACGATTAATTACCAAGTCTTAGCCAGATTGCATATAATTATTGCTTAGGAGAATAATTTCTGAGTAATTGCGGAAATTATATAGTGTCATAAAATTTAGTCGGATTTAGTGTTCTTGAAATTTTAGTCACCGACAGTTTTGCAGCTCAAAACTTTGAAAAATGTATGAAGTTATTATTATTATTACTCACTGAAAAATGATAGTTTTTAGTGCATACTGAAAACGAAACTTAAACTTTGATGGTATACCCAAGGTAACATAACATGGCATCCGCATCAGCTTTGCAGTACCATTGGTGTCAGTGACAATGTCATGGTAAACTACTGTGCCACTTTTTATCGTATGGTATATCTGTTGTGCAGCAGATACTGTATCGTATTATAAACTCAGCATGTGAAAGTGCAATTTTTATTTGTCAGGAGTTTTAGGATTGATGCAAAATGTATTTGAAATTTCAAAGACTGAGGGAACATTTGGAATTATTTCGAATTTATTTGGTGTCGTTTGGTCGAGTTTAGTGACTATCACATAATGCATGTGATATTGTATGTGAGAGTCGTTCAACAAATAACCTTACAAAATGGCGTAATTCCGTTAATTTTTCAAAATAGGAAAAATCTGAAATTATCTTCCGGCTTTCTGACACTAAGATCCTGGTGACGCTGGAGGAAACTCGAAAACCAGTCGGATCTAGCTTTCTCATTTTGTCCCCATGAAGCCGGCATAGATAGCTGCAGCTTCAGTCCATAGTTACACGCAAGTCGGCGGACACCTTTTGGAGAAAGTCCAAAGTATATGTCACTGGACTTAGTCATGTACTCCACAAGGAGATGTTCTTGTTGGTCACTGAAAACTTGTCGATTATGCTGATAACCAACAGAAAATATTGGTACAGTGTTTGAACCTGTCAAATCCGCATCAGAGACTTTTTCGCAATAAATTGCCAATGTTTTATAGTTGATATTAAACTCTGATGCCACTTTTCTGATAGACTGTCCATTGTTCTTCACTTGTCTGGCCGCTTGTAGCATCACATCAGGTGGGGTGCTGCCCCTATCTGTCTTCCACTTGAAATGCTTCATGACGATCTGAAAGACAGCAACAGGTAAGTAGCCTAACAATACTGGCGTAAAAGAAAGTTTAGGCCTACCATCTGTAATGTTCACGAATCTGGGGTTGGTTGTCGCAAGTGACATCCCCAATTTTGCCATGTTGTTTTACGATATCCTATTAGTCACTCGTTAATATTTGGTAGTTTCCCAGTCTAGTGCACGACAGTGTGACAATTGCCTGATTAAATCGAGCACTGAACCCCCTACAACAGTTGTCTAATGTCACGCTGTAAAACTGAAATAATCCTGCAAATCAAATTTACTTACCGAACTCCGAAAGAAATATTCCTCCCAAACAGCAGCTTACTCACGGGTCATGTGCACCAAACTGTTTTGTAAACATCAACTCATGAATATCGTTCTCAAGCAATAAGTATGTAAATCGTTGCCGCAGTAATCCCACAGATATTTTGCTTGTGACAGCCAACCCGTGTGACAACCAGCCCCGGTCTCCCCTAATGTATTATGACTCGCAAGTGACAAACAGCATAGGAATGAGAAAAACGAATAAACTTAACAACTTAATGTCACCTCTTTGAACGCTAAATGCTTTATTTTTCAACATATTGTCCGAGTTCATTCAAACATTTGTCCCATCTCTGAACAAGCTTCTAAATGCCTGATGCAAAGAACGATGCTGGCTGCTGTCCTAGTCACTGACGAAGTACTGATTGCACCTTGGAACTGATGCAAATTTATGACTACCTAGCATTGTCTTACACAAAACGTGTACTGTTCGTGTTGTAAAACACTTGTCATTATATACTGTATGCTTCCCAGAGTGAATCTGGTTTGCATTAAGTCTTTTTGCCCACAAAACAAACATAATAGCATGCTGTTCGTCACGGGACAATTTCAGTGGCAACGTTGCTTTATTTCATGTTTATTAATGATGTCATCATAACAAAACTCGCACCTGGTACTTTGAATTAAATTACTTACAAAACGTATATTTCAGATTTTTCCTATTTAAAGAATTAATGTAATGGTACCATTTTGTAAACGTATTTATAGAATGACCCTCGTGTTTCTGCATCTTCTTGGCATTTGCTGCTTCCTGTATTTTGTGTCATGTTGTGTTTGCATTGGTTCCGTGTAAAGATTGGCATTAACCCTGTTTGTTTGCTGCAAACCATTACTACTGCTGTCTTTGTTACGACACATCACAGTTTGTCACTGTCTCTGTTCGTTTTTCTATGGTGTATATTACTGTTTTAGGTGTTTACAAAAAATGAAAGTTTACAGATTAAGATTTACATTTGAAGTTTGTGAAATTTGTATTCATAGATAGTGTTTTGGTTTGTCATCCTGATAAGAGTTTTGAATTGTCATGTGTCATCAAACGGCAAATTTTTTTTATTAAATTTGTAAATTAATGTACAGGTTGTAATTGTTTTAGATGACAGAGCCCACATACAATCACATACAAAGGTTTACATGAATTATACTGATGAACTGATACCATTCTTTGTCTCTTGAGACTGTTACTGTCATAATGCAAACATTAAAATATGGCATATTTGTATGAAACAATGAAACATGCTGGCTAGGAATGTTGCTTTGTGCTAGGCAAATATCGTTGTCTTCAAAATGAAGCTTAAAACACGTTGAACCGGCATGCGTAGCTTTGTGGTTTGAGTGAAATAAAACTGTATTATTGGGCTTGAACATCCATTGAGCGTTATGCCATCAGTTTTGAATGCTGAACTGATTCATGTTTGTTGCTTCTACTGAAGCAGGCACACTGATACTTGTGAACGGTGTTTGCTTTCTGTTGGTGAATAAATTATACAAACGAATTTTTTCTTCATTAGGTTGATTATTGCTAAATTACCCAGCAGCTTACGTTCAGAATTGCTTTAGTAGTGAAATAAGCCTCTTTAGATGATGATGTGCAGGTTTAGCGTAAGCAAGAAGGCTGACAGTCACATGTCTTTATCTCTCCAGCCAGCATTGTCGTGAGTTGAAAAAAAGTGGGTAGGAAGTTGCTGTTTTAGAACAGGTGCTGCGAATTTCCAACAGCGATGATTACGGACCGTGCTCATAATATCAAGTTTGCTCATAAATTTCCCTAAAATGAGGGGTTGAGCCCTGAATTATTTTCATTTTTAGAGGAAAAATTTTTGTGAGCCCAAAATTAAGGGGGGTGGGGCATTTGCCCCTTCCCCAACCACAAAGCCATTACCTCCAGCAGAGTGATGCAGATACGGGGTACAGCAACCATGGATAAGTACATTTATTTTGGCTAAATGGATGCAGTTCTTTTAGAGTTCTGTGCTGGCATTTAATGCATTAGAGACTACTTTGTGATACTACTAAGTCACAGCTTTTTTTCCCAGATCGGATTAATTGTCTCAGTTTTTCTGCAGGAGGTTCATATTCAGTACATGTATTACAAAGTACAAAATCTCACCGCACACTAGCAACATTAGCGTGTTAAAGTGTACCGTATATATCATAAAATATATAGGCCCTACAGCCACTGTTGCTACTTCAATCACAAGTTGATCTGTGAGTGTGGCTGAGATAAACTGGAACGCTTGAAACACAAAAACCATGCGCAACGTTCCAGATACATCTACATGTTGTTATACTCTGTATTGTATTAACAAATAGGTGTTAGCTGGAAATACTAACGAATTAACAACGCACCGTACAAAAAGAATATCCTTGCGCATGTAAGGCAGTTTGGTGGTAAAAACCAAGACCGATTCCATCTCGCAGTCTACACGCAAATGTGAGCCAGTTAAACGAAGCTTGGAAAGTGTTTAAAAAAACCAAAACAGTACGTTTAATCGAGTTGTACTCACTAACAGTAGGTCGTGCGTGTATGAATTGCCTGATTTTGTTCAGTCGCGTAATACCTCATCGGTGGTGAAGTTGATGTTTCTGTAAAATTTAAATTTCATGTTTTGCTAGTCGACTGTGCAAGTTATCTCTTATCTCAAGTCAACGGAAGTAGTCCATTATGACTGATTTTACGCCATTCTGCACTGCGCAAAAAAACCGGTGACTGGCAAAGTCGAGATGTCAGGGATTGGGGTAAACTGTCAGGTAAACTGGAACACGAAGACGAGGTCGGGAGGGGCGTCTACAGTACGGCACACCATAAGCTTATAAGCTTTCGAGAAAAGTTCTATCATGGAAGAAGGGTTTTACTGGTATATGGAAACGTTCGTATAACTTAGGAGCTGTCTTCCTAGCTTGCTTTTAAATGCGTTTCAAGTGCAGAAAGCCCCAAAATCGACTGCGGTTGGGGTTTTGCCGCAGACCGAGCTTACAGCGCTCAGAACCCCTTGCTGGATTTAGGGGAAAACCCTGCAAATAAATGTGGACATTGGAAGCAAAGGGAGTTGAGGAGGGGGAAAAAGAGGAAGAATGAGATGAGAACACTTGCTTCAAGAACTCAAGCGGGGTGGACGCCTCTGATGATGAGGATGGGGGCAGACACGATGGGAATGGGGTGGAGATGGGGACAGACAGCAAAATGTTGCGGGGAGGGGTGAGGATGTCCTCATTCCCCATGCAGCTCTAGACGAGAAACGCTGGAACTCATCTACCGCAGACACGATCGAGTGTCGTGCCGGCCAACGCTGTCGTGGTGTACCATTTGTAGTACTGCATAAATTAGCAGTCGTAATAATTGAACACTAGATGAGTTGTTGCCACGGTAACGAGGGCAGGGTGGTGTTGCAGCCAGTCGGTAAAGCATAGGAGGCGCGAGTCAGACACTTGACGCGGTAATTCTCGCCGGAGTTATTGTCCCAGAACGTTCCCGCGCTGCCGGCGTCGAAGCGCACCGCAAACTCCATTTCGCTGCCGATGTCGAACGACTCGCGTAGCCGCAGTATATAAGAGAACCGGTCCGTGTCCATGTCGCTCGTGTATATGTAATACGCTGTTACCTGCCGCGTTCAACACATACTCGGATAAGCCCAAATTGCATTACGCCGACTTTCACCGAAACTTCCCCGCGGGGAAAGTCGTGGATATTAATCATGAAAGTCGAGGACACAGACAATCTCGACATGTCGCGATGTTTGCGACAGAGTCCGCAATAAACTCGTTTGTGTCGCTCAAATGGAATTTAGTCCGTTACAATGCACAGGAAAAGTCGGTGACAAAGTCCGCGACAAGTTCCCGACGAAGTCGCGGACTTGTCGCGGACACAAATCATGAAAGTCGGCGAAAGAACTTGTCGCGGACTTTGTCGCAAAGTTGGCGTAATGCAATTTGGGCTATATCAGACTTTTGGCTTGGTTTTGAGACAAACGTCCTGGTAAAGTAAAGTGAAAGTCTTGGTCGTGGTCTTGGTTTTGACAAAACGTGTTGGCTTCGGTCTTGGTTTGGAAGTTATCGCCGTAGTCACCATTTATTCGTGCAACAGAATAAAACAGAGAAATGAAAAGAAATGCTCCAAGAAGCCCAGCTGTCGTTAGAATAGCCGACCGTACTGGTTGTCAGTGAACTTCGCGGTTATCCAAGGTCGATGATTTTCAATTTTCATTTTATCTGAAAGGGTCTATGCGATTTCCTATTAGTGATCAATAGTAACCTTGACTCTATCTCTCGCCATTTCCGAGATAGTGAGTGAGTAAGTGAGTAGTTTCTTAACGGCACATCAGCACAAATTAGGCCATTCAGTGCGATACATGGTTAAAATTAGTTAAAAGCAGTTAATATACGTAAAGTTAAATACTTGTTAAGATCAAGGCTATTAAGCTAATGTAAAAACAACATTATATACGATTGCATAAGTTGATATCTTTGACTTTCACAAAAGATACGGCCACTTATTGCGCTGCAGATGGAGACATCGTTACTATTGCCAGCGCACTATCCGACGGTACCATCGCCGACCCCCTATGACTTACCGTTTAGCCACAGTACCGCACGATTGGCATACCATATTGCGTTATGACCCTTTAAGGTCATGCGAGGTCAATCATGTCATTTGAAAGTTAATATGTGACTTCCTATTAATGATCAATAGCAACTCAATCTCGCACCGTTTAGCCACAATACATCAGGAATGTGGTCTCGGTCGAGACGTCTCGGTCTCGAGACGTACTAACGTCTCGTCTCGGTCTCGTCTCGGACAAAATCCTCAACGTCTCGGTCTCTTCTCGGTCTCGGACCGATGCGTGTCGGGTCTCGTCTTGGTCTCGAAACAATATGTCTCGGTCTCGGCCCAGTAGGTCTCGTCTCAGGTCTCGGGCCATTGCGTCTCGTCGAGACATTTTTGTGCAGGCGCGCACCGTGCATACTGCAGCTGCAGTTAGAGCGATACTAACCAGCATGACATTGTGGCTTAGACATATTTGTTTACTGTGTTTTAACTCTTTCGAAACTTATTTATCATAAAGCAGAATTACCTCATGTCAGTCTTTTTCGTCATAAAATGATTTAGTCGCAATGAAGATAAAGTGTTTGATGTCAGAATGAATACTATCAGCCAAATGTAGATGACGTATAAGGCTATAATCAGCTGTAGTTTACTAATTTTAGTTGCTTGCAAATTGCGATAAACATAATGGCTCATGTCTTCAGCACTGCAGTTGCAATTCTTTATGGTGCAAGCC
>Ga0209671_1007304_pt1 | contig 11456 bp, 5 predicted proteins | sample WorMetHERISLAND2_2_FD_187401 | JGI IMG/M metagenome (GOLD analysis project Ga0209671, IMG submission 187401) | Marine gutless worms symbiont microbial communities from Max Planck institute for Marine Microbiology, Germany - Olavius geniculatus... | ecosystem: Host-associated > Annelida >...
GAACAGTAAATAGGAAAAAGCAATAAAAACAAGTGACGTCAAGAAGAAAAAAGCAATGTACACTTTACGTACCATGGTTTGAAGAGTGTCCGACAGTCTTGTGCCACGTTCTCACATACTGCTCGCTTTCTTGCAACAATGGCGTATATTGAACACAGCTGAGCTAGCAATCTGTCAAACACATACATCACATAACAGTCACGTAAGAAATTTCACCGAGAGTTAATCGTTTGTTTCAATCTAGACATGTCAGAAATGTAAAGGAATGTGAAAGTATCGTCCGGCATGAACGACTAAAATAAACACATGCCATCTATTAAACTACAAATTATACTATACATACCTGTCGACCGCACATATTTCATTAGTGGAAGAGAACGACATTTCATTATCACAAGAATCTTAGCAAGTTTGAAGTTGTTTACATACAAAAGCCACACCCCTTAATTGTCTGATAATAAATAAGTAAAACATTCAGTGAGTTTTTTGACTTCAATAAAACCACAGATACACAGACACTATATACCGATTGCGGTGTAAACCATTTTAAGATTTTTTGATGCTGTACAAAAATAGTAGTCTTTAAGTAAAAAGACATAGTTTCTTTTCAAAAAAAATAAACCAACCAAAAATAATATGAAATTGCATTCGCCAGGTGGCGACAATAATGTTGTGGCGATTTTACAGCAATAGAACAAGTTATTCTTATAAATTGCTTTTTATTTATGTTCACGAAAGCTGTTTGATTGTAATCGTTCACTGAAAGTATTGAAAGGTTGCAACTTGACAAAGTTATCTGCAGAAAATGCACTGACAGTCTGACACACTATCTTAGGCTCGTAGCACTGTGTTGGAATTTAATCCAAGATGGCAGGCGTATGTTTGTGTTGCTGTTGCATTTAGTGATGAATAATACCTGCTGGATTATGTAATCGTGCTCGGCATTCAGCTCCAGCGATGGCTGAAAGGTAACGGGTCGTTACGCATCATGTCGTTACAGCTAAACTGCTAGGTTATTGGTAAAACAGTTTTTGAAGTATGTCTGTCTAGTCAAAGGGGTTGTAACTGTTGATACTGCATGCGTAAGGTAAAAATAGGATTACATTGTCGTATGACAGTGTTAATGTGCAGTTAAAATGGTGAGAGTTGTCAGGGTAGTACAGCTGATAAAACCAGCAAAAAGAACTAAACAGTGAAGTCCACAAACTTCAAAATTCCAGTCAAATAACTGGGAGAAACTAGGGCATTTGTACCCTTCCCCCTCCACGGTCAACAACTCTGGAAATTTCTCCTAATACTTGCAACCGTGTTCTTATGGTCTTTTACTGTCATTGGAGATCAGGCCAGAGAATGGATTATTGAGGTAAGCAATCTGTAGTCATAATTTAATCTCGGGAAACGGGGTACAGGTTTCTTTTCTGACATTTGCTGAAATCCAACAGCTCTTATCACAGCAGTTCTTATTCTGACAGTGACTACTCTCTTAAACATTACATTACAGTACTCTGCAGTCGTGGGAATAACTTAACGGCTTCAGTTTGCCATAGCCAAAGATGCAATTTATCCATATTCCTAACTCTATGTGTTGGTATAGAGAGTGTTGGAATATTAACTGTTGGAATAGCAACTGTTGCAAATAGTTAGTTAAATTAGGTAAATAGTTTGTTAATCCAAAGAAAGGTAAGCCAGGCATGAATGTACTATGTGCTTAATGAAATCTGTGGCTAATGATTGCAGTGTTGCTGTAGGAATGAATGGGTGGAGATTGTGGAGCCTCGCAGCCATGAGCACATGTATGCTAACCTCTTTACAGGAGAATGTGCATGGCACCCTCCACCCGGTGTCAAAATGTGAGTATCGTATCAACGCTCTGCACCGTATTTGAAAAGTATGCTTGTTTGGAGTTGAGTTTTTAAAATTCTGTGCTGTGTAATAATGAACGTGGACTGGACTTGGATTGGGACAACTGCTTAGCATGAAGAGTGATCGTTCATGGTGCAAGTGTAACCAGCTCTCAGATCGAGGTTAGTTCAAAAAATACAGAAAAGTAGAAAATGACTTTACTATTTTTACTGTTGGTCGGTTGAAAGAATCTTACGGTATCTGTTCTGTAAAACTTATTGTTACAAAATCCCTCTGTATAACTGACAACAGTTGTGCTACATTTGTTATGTGTGTAAATATAGTAAGAAGACAACGGACATGGAACAGCAATGGTGGGAGTTGTATGATAGCAAGACATCTCGGTTCTACTATTACAATGCCGGCTCACAGAAGACAGTCTGGCATCGGCCGCAGACCGGAGACATCATACCACTGGCTAAACTGCAGGTCAGTTTAGACTAGTGTTTCGGCTTGTTAAGGCCACCTGGTGATGGGTAATAGCTCAGCTGGAGGCCTTTATGTTTTACACTTGTCACCTGATGTCTTTTACTTTCTTTTTTCTTCTCTGTCTTGGCAGCACAATATTTTTGAGCTTTCTTGGCTGATTGCCATGAAACTTTGCAAGGTTAATCTGAGATGTATGCAGTTAGACAGTGTAATTCCCAGAATTTGGGGCCTTCTGGAGAAAATGTGGGGCAAAATATGTTTTTACATTCAGGTGCAAAATTTTTTAGCTTCCTTGGCCGATAGCCATGAAACTTTGCCAAATGATTAGAAATGCCTGTGACATTAAGTTTAGGTTCAAAAATTTGGGACAGCAAAAATTTAGACATATACTCAACGTTTAGTATATTAGAACTAGTTAATTTGAGGCCAGTGGTTATTGACATCACCACACTTGTTAACACAGCAAGGCCTTATGCTGCAGATGCAGTACTAGTACAGCAGAGAAGATGGTGTTGTTTTGCTATGGTTGAAATTTTTTCAAAAGACTGAATGTAGAAAAATACTGTATACTGTCCCTCTGACTAATTATTAAACTAAATTACCCAGTACTGTTCTGGCTAGCTAATAGTAATGCAAATGCCAGTATTTATGGTCATAATGGCAGTTCTGTCGTAAGAGGTACCAGTAGTTTACTTGGTTCATCTAATGAATGTAGCACAAACCTCAGGTTGCTAGCAGTCTTTGGACTAAGTCACTTAATTTGGCATGTAAGTCTACCTTCAGGCTACTAAATCTGCCTCTACCATTGCCGTTTGTTTATATAATTGCTTACTAGGTAAAGAAGTAAAGGTAACCCATACTTGAAAGTTGAAATGAGCGTTGGGCCCAAAGCTGATCCTGGTCAAAGGCAGTCATCCCGCTGGTGACATAGTCATATTCTCATAACCCGGTGGTAGGCTGCCAGTACATTCCACTAGGCTTGTGATTACCTTCCCAGGCATAAAGCCTCGCTGTCAATGCACTGACCGGTACCAAATTATACTGCTTAGTGACAGAGGCACATGTGTGTGAACAACTTGCCCAAGGTTGTTACCTGGCTGTGCACTTGGCTAAAATCGAACCAGGAACCTCAGGATCACCAGTTTGATACGCTACCGTTAGACCACCAAGCCACACATGTTGGTTACTGCTTAGCTTGATATCTGATACTGTGCTTACCAAGGAGGATAGAAGGCTGAGTTAACTCAGGCAGGCACTGCTGTAAGACTAAGAGTGTGCATCGCATGAAAAAGGTCACATGTGCTACTTGGGTTATCTTGAAGTAAACGTGCTGCTTTTACAACACTGTACCAGTATACGGCTAAGACCTGATTGATATTGTTGCTTGTCATTCAGTTGAAGGCAGTTACTGCTATGCGTATTTTTAATCTGCAGTTTGTAGCTGCTGCAAACCACTCTTCAGCCCTCATTTGTGTCGAAGAGGGGAGGAGTTGAGAGTTGTCATTTTGATGCATGTGTCTGGTCTCACCACGCAAAAACTGATATTGACACTGTGGTATGCATAGTCAGTTTTTAGCACAAAACAAAACAGAACAAGAAATCTGAGCTAATGCTCACTATATGCGCAAAAGCCTATAGCTGTTCCTTTTCGCAAACGGTCAGTCTGTCTCCAGCCATTTCGTTACATTTCATTCTTGGTGTGTGCACTGCAGACGATGATCGCAAAAATCAATAAAATCTTTCATTTTGTAAGTGCAGGGTCTTACAAGTCATCGATGTTGAAAAGCTCGTCACTAGTGCTTGTTGTGATAGGCAACATGCCCATGCCTATCTGCAACCATTTTCATGAAAGACTGGCCAACAATGGTAAAATAATGACTTTTACAGGGGTACCACTCTTTGATGCCCTTGTGCGCATGTTTGCTTGAACCTAAAAAATCGAGACTTTGACCATCAAAATCTACATTCAATGCTGAAAATTTCATATGTAGCTTGTCCATATCTATCTTAATTGATTTCAGCACAGTTCGCTCTTGAAATGTGTCTTGCAGCTCGAAATTGCCAAAAAATTCATAAAGACCCCTATTTTAGCGTTCAGGTCATCCACGGTCATTGAATTTGGTGGCAATCGAGAGCCAGGGTACGACTTTCTATTAGTGATTAATAGTAACCTAGGCCCTATCTCGCACCGTTATTGAGATACAACAACTTATTGGCTAAAAATCACAAATTTTTCCCACCCCCTTCTCATTTAGCACTCTCATTCAGGGTGACCCTTTTCGAGTTTATGGAAAAACTCTACAGTTCCTGAAACTAGAGTCTTTTGCAGCCGACGGTGAAGGTTTGGTGATCCTAGCTTGCACTGTTTTCGACTGATCCATCCGTGTGACGGACGGAGGGACAGACAGACGGACAGAATTGTGATGGCTATGACGTGCTGAAAGCAGTAGCTGCTTTCGCATGTAAAAAGTAAAGGGGAAGTGATCTTTGCTAACTTTCAGAACCTTGTTATGCCATTGCTCGTGCTATCAACCCAAGAACACAAACATATCTGCCATTTGGATGCATTAGACTAAAAGATTGCCCTTGACAGCATTGATATCTAAGAATTGATCATATCCACTGGTTGCCAGAAGTCAAGAGAGGCAAATAATGGTCTGGGACTCCCAAAACTTGTAGGGGTTGGTGCCTCCCTGTGTCTTGTCTTTTTGTGAGCTGGTTGATAGCTGTACTGCTGGTGGTCTGTGGAGACCCTGAGAGTTGAGACTAGCTGCAGCATCAGCAGCTGTAGCATCTTCTTCATCTAGTTCTTATGCTCATCTCAGACATTGTGGCATGTTGTGATGACTTGATGTGATGCAATTCATAGGACAGTTTGGTTGACTAGTACAGACACATTTGTGTTCAGAAGCATCAATGGCGATTTTTTGTTGATACTTTGCCAAAGAAGCAGGCCGTTTTTTTACTGCCCATGGAAGTTATGGCAGTATTGTTTTCAGCATTGTCACCATTTTTCTCTGTGAACACAGTAACTTGTGAACCGCTGCACTCGATGAAATTTTGCACACTCGTGTACTGTGACAATCTTTAGAAGCCTATTTAATATCAACATCAAAAGTTTTTAGTGTGTTTGTGTGCATGATACCCGACGATTACCCCATGGGCAGTACTTAGCCTTGAGGGAGGGTTTTACTAGTTGGTCTGTTGTCTGTTTCAGTGTCTCTCTGCCTGTTTGATGGGTTTTTCGTGGCCCAAGGAGGAAGTGGTTAGATTGTGGTGACAATACAGGTTCATTTATGGATTAATGGCCAATTGGCCATTAATTTGCATTTTAGAGATAGGGTGTGAATAAGAGGTTGTGTGGTGTGTAGCACTTAATGGGTACCCATTGCAGAGCTACAGAGCGTCACCTGCCATATGAGAGCAACAGTGTTATGTGTCACCTGACACAGGTAAATGCACCCATTTTAACCCCAGCCGGAGAGCCCGGTACTTGATTATGTTAATAACCGGAGGAGGGGCTTATATTTTTACCATTTACCATCTTCTGCAGCTTGATAAGCCTGGTGCCCTTTTGCTTTTTAAATTTTTTTCTCTTTTTCATTTTCCACTCCTTTTCAGAGCCACACAGCAGACCAAGACCAAAGATGGGTGAAGGACGACCCTTACCTGGAAGGATCAAATTTCAGTGAGATCTGTTGAGGGGTTTTGGACAGAGGGGCATTTCATAGTTTACAAGAAATATTTTAGATTGTGATCAATCTAATGTACTCCTCGCGCACATTATTTTCTCCTATATTCATTTAACTGCTTTTTAGTTCCTTTCTTTTCACACCGCAAATAGCGGTGCCGACAGCATCAACCGTGCAACTGGCATCATCACGTCACGTGACCCCAAAAGGTCAGACTCGTGACCCCATTATCTTTGAGGTGCCATACCTTCATAAAGGTGCTAGATAGACGCATGGTCTTGTCCATAGTGACCATGCGTCTATCTAGCACAGTTATGGAGATATTGCCTTTTGAAGTTCTTCCAGGAAGGCTCTTCCAGGAACAGAGGTCGGTCGTCGGTCGGTCCGTAATATTAAACTGATCTTATATACTCCTCTTCGCTACGTTAGGAACGTAGCGCACGAGGAGTAAAAAATGGACATCCACCCACATGTTTATTGATGCAGAATGATGCGTCTTCACCGTGCAGTTGGTGGATAAATGCATCGTGCTGTGTAGACTAATACAACATTTTGCGTTTTTACTACATGACGTTGCTACGAGGGGTATTTCAACCCCAAAACGTTTGTTCTAATCGGACCGCCGGGCAGCTTTACGTTGGGCTCTGCCCCGAATTTATAGTATGTCTTTTGTGTCGTATCTTTCGGCACTGTGCTGGGTACCGTAGCTTCTTGCCGCTCAGCTGGCCGTGGATCATCTGATAAGGCGATCGATGCATTAGGTTTCTCTCTGAGTGCTCGGTGCTGCATGGCGGCATTGCAAGGCGTGATGCTTGAAGCGCGTTTGATCGTCCGACGTCCGCCGCTTGCCACTTGTCTGGCTAATCCAATTTCTACAGTAATTTGGCGCCGACGACGTGCCACACAGGGAGTCAGGGAGGAGAGGGGAGGGAAGATTTGCATCTTCCATTTCCTCCTCATTTTCTACCACGAGATGAAGATGTCATCAGCCGACCCGTAATATTTCTAATGTAACGGTAATATATGCGGTGTGTCAAAAAGAAAAACTTTAGCGGTGTGGTGGAATCGGTTTTTTTGGCTTCTGCGACAGCTCTGTCTGTCTGTTTGTAAGATTGCTGAAAAATTTGTGAGCGGACATTGATATCTTGGGCATGACTAATTGTGGCGGTGGTATGTCTGCTTGCTGCAGCGCGGTGAGTGGATGGCCGCTCTGTTCGGAACGTTTGCGCCGTTTTTTGGGGTTTTCGCTACCCGTGTTTTCAGCTCTGTGCTCTATGACCACGATAACTCATGAACCGCTACACTGAGCTTGATGAAATTTTGCATGAACGTGTACCTTAACATTGTCGACAACTGCTATTTATTATAACCCTTTTGTATTTCAAGGTCAAAGATCAAGGTCATATGGCTTTTTGTGTCTTTTTGTTTGGTGGAAGAAGGAGGTTTATATATTCACATAGTTTTGCATGTTTTCACGTATTTGTTCTCATCTAGATGCCGGAACGGGACGGACGAACGGACACGACTTGTAGTGCGGACTGATAGGATGGCGACATAATAACCTTTCGGTGTCCCAGATGACGTTATCGTCGAGTATTTTCTATCTTCGTGTGTGGTCCAGTGTGCATATTCGGTCACTGAGTGACTCAGCGCATGGGTGGCCTAACTACGTCATCGATGACGTGGCTAGTAGGACTAGGCGCTATATCTGAGGCCCATTCACCGGCCTGTGTTTACGTCGTGGTGCTGGTTGGTTTGTTTATTGATTGATCCCGCCTCCTCCTAGAACCGCACCGGCCCCAGGCCACCGCAATGGACTGTCTACCGGGAACGAACGTATCTGTAATATCGTGTTCACGCTGTCCACATGTAGACATTGTACACGTATAGAATTCTAGAAGTTGAACTTCTGGATACGTGTAGAAGGACTCCAGATTCAGGCGACGTGTCGCTGATACAGGATAGGCCTACTTGTTGTCGGCGACATGTTGAATTCTGCATTCTTGATGTCTCACGTAGTCACTGTGGACAGCCTATAAGCCTTTTGCTCCTAAATTTTCCCAGAATTGGGGGTTTTGGGGACCAAATGTTGCGTTTTCGGACAACAGATTTCGACAAAAAGATTTTCTGACAACCAAAAATTTAGGGTGGGCAGTTGGCAAGTTGTCTCCCCGTGCTTCTGGTCCCCACACCACTGGATCGTTTGCAGTGCAGTCGACGTGCTCGCACATTTTTTCTAAATATTTGTTTTTAACATTACACTACAAGCCGCAAATCAGTTAGAATATTTGGTATCTTTTTCGATTGTTAGAAGACGCCTGTTGAATTCACCCATTCTGTATACTACGGCACTTGGGGCACATCGTAAATGTGTCCCATTCCTCTGGTTTCGTGGGAAGTTACGGGATACTCCCGTGATCCCTGGCTGGCCATCGTGGCAGATTACACACATTCCATTAGGATATGGACACGATATTGCTCACTGCGCATGCGTGCATATTGAATGAGGCGCGCCGCGGTCGTCATTCATAAAATCACGTGTCTGGAGTACACATTCATTGATCCAGTAGCGTTTGCGTGCAGCTTGGTGAATAGTAATCCGCCCACGTTCAATGTGCGGAATGATATTAATACGGAATTGCTATGGTGCTTCGCGGATTGGAATCTCCAAATTTCTAGAAATGTGTTATTTCTTTGGTGAAATTTGGCATGTGTAGATTGAGCGTTTGTCGAAGCAGCGAAATGTAATCTGTACTCTGCAGCAAATGAGACACTGAGCGCTGTTCAGCAATGCTTATAAACGTGTGGCGGCTTGGCTTCGTTGGTGACGTCGTTGGGCATAAGAAGATAATCGACGCTGTGCCCTGTTAGTTTTTGGATGGGCGATCGTCTGCAGGCCTAAACCATCCCGGTTTGTAACAGCTACGGTGCCACTCAGATTAACTCAACCTGACCATCCAAAATCCATCCTTGATAGGCTGCGGCGCAACGCCATGCACTGGCCATCCGTGGCCTGGCAGTGTAAGCTAGTGTCTGGCTGACGGCTAAGGAAATGGACATCAGCGCTGCCATTTGCGTTTTGTGGCTCTGTGGGAGGTATTATAGTGTATTGGCTATGTCGGTTTTGGATAGACGAAATATGGTTAAAAATGTCATAGTCAGTTGGTTGCCCGATGCATGGTATAATTAACGCAGCCATGCAGTGTATATGAGTCTAGTCCGCCTGTGTAAAAATGTGTACTCAGCTCCGTGCATAATTCGCTGATCGCATTTCATGCTGCTATTAAGACTGTGAAACGCAACACGCCACCCATGCACGATTGCTGTGTATGGTTTTCCCATCAATCTTCTCTGCACCTCGCAGCTTCTGTGCGGCTGCACTTATGTCAGGATTCTAGACTGTGTCAGTCAAAAAAGAGTAGACCACCATGTCTGTCCTATAAGCTATAGCTTTCGCTAAGCATGCAGGTGGGATTTGTAACGATCACGACTGCTAATTGGGTTTCTGGCATGGCATAGTGGTAACGCGTTTCATCCGATCAACGAAGTTACTCTACGCCGGGCCGGGTTAGTACTTGGATGGGTGACTGCCTGTGGGCAGGTAAATTATCTCGGTATGTAACCAGCTGCCTAGGTCAACTCAGTCTTCCATCCCTCCAGGGTAGTTAAATCGAGTACCGGCCTATCTGGCTGGGGTTAAGGCGGGGCGCGTTTACCTGTGTCAGGTGGCAGGTGTGATCCCGTATACGGCAGGCGAGGCTCCGTAGCTCTGGAATGGGCTTACGTTAAGAGTTATAACACCACCTTTAATTGTCTGATGAATAGATTTTCAAAATTAATCAGTTGGCAAAGCAGCTTTTTGCCAAGTATCCGTCAATGTTTAAGGCTCACTAACCGGAAAATATGCGGTAGAGATCGTTACAGATCCCAGCTGCATGCTTAGTGATGTATAAATGACAGAAAATTAGGTTCGGAATAAAATGTGTCCGTTGGACACGGGTCGAAAGTTGTATTTAAGAAGCTATAGTTGTTGAGTTAGTAATTATTAACACGCTCAAACTTTCGTTAATTTGTTCCTCACTCTAAACATTTTTGTTGGTTTCTTATCGTGTTGTAAATATTCGTTCGTCCGTGGTGCATCTTTTTTGGTCATATAAGCTTATTATCCGAGTGTCTGTGGTTATGACTGACCGCGTATGAGTATAACACCCAGGCTGCTATTAGTAAGCGATCTGCAGCCGCGGTCGACGGCCCATTGTGTAACAACTGAGTTAACGACAAAAGAATTTGTCATCCGCGTGGACGTGACAATGGCAAGGTTACATGACGACGGTCCCAGAAGTCCCGGATGGCTCATCACTGAGACACGGCTGCGCGGCTTCGTTGGTGGTCCAGGGCATCATTGGCGAGGTGCCAGAGTGGGGATTTCCTCCTCTCTTGATAGAGGTGGGGACGTGTGCAGATCGCTGGTTGCAATGGCTGCATTGGGCGAAGGGCTGTATTAATCCTCTCCATTAACGACAGAACGCTTTGCTTTCTCCCTAGAAAAAAGCATCGGAGCCTTTTGCACAGCAGTTTTCCATGCTCTGGATTATGGCTGGCGACCCTGCAAGCAGTAAGCGATCCTTATTCCCGGGCAGCGTGTCTGCGTCCGACTGTGTCTCCGTTTCTGTCTCTCCGCAGCTCGGCTATCGCAGCCGTTGCAAGCCTCGTCGCCTACCGGCTTGTAACTACCGCCTACCGGAATTAATTTATGCTAGATATGTTAAGTACTTGATTCGAATATACATCATGCTAGATTATGTGTTCTGCGCAGTCGCTCGGTGTTAATGACGTTACGTTACTGCTACGACCGTCTCCTGCTGCTGGTAGTTGCGTCACTTGTGCCACACGAGTGCAGACTGACATGTTAATGCCGTTGACCTAAACTATTTCATGGCGTGCAGGTGGATGGCGGGTTTTTGTCCACGTGGGGGTCTGTATGGGACATCCAGAGGCTGGTTCGTATCAAGACGAGTATTATCAGTTCCAGAGTCTAGCATAACTGGCCACTAGTGGACTAGGACTGCGTGAAAGGCGCTACGCTGTATACTAGTGCGATGTCCATTGATGAGTGATTGGTATGTGAATCACGCGCGCACATGCTGCTGTAGATTCCCTTCAAGACACTGGCCATTGACCAACCGGCCAGCCTTGTGGCACGTTATGGACGCCACAGCTGGGACGTTTAGTAAGTAAATAACTCAGTAAGTAAACTACCTGAGATTTAATTAGTCCGCCCGGAAGCGATAGTTTTCGGGAGGACTTAAGTTTTACCCCTGATGTTTTATTTATTTTTTTCAACACGAGATCTCCGAGATGCGTAGGCGGACCGGCGTGAAATTTTGCACGATGGTCAGTACTAGGCCCAATTTTATAATGCCGGTCCAAAAT
>Ga0209671_1007307_pt1 | contig 11453 bp, 5 predicted proteins | sample WorMetHERISLAND2_2_FD_187401 | JGI IMG/M metagenome (GOLD analysis project Ga0209671, IMG submission 187401) | Marine gutless worms symbiont microbial communities from Max Planck institute for Marine Microbiology, Germany - Olavius geniculatus... | ecosystem: Host-associated > Annelida >...
ATAAAACCCCCTATTTTGGCGTTCAAGGTCATTGAATTCGGCGCCAATCGAGAGCCAGTGTACGACTTCCTATTAGTGATTAATAGTAACCTAGGCCAGGGTTTTCAATAGCGGACGTTTGGGCGTAAATACGCCCAAAAATGTCAGCCCGTACGCCCAAATTTTAAGATGTGGACGTCACGACGTCCAAATCAATTTGCTTCTTATTACGTTTATTTGTTTATAATAAGCTGGAAGTTGAAGACAGAATCAGTTTTTCAATGTTTCGTTAGTTCAATAATTTTCGCTGACTGTCGTGTTTCTGAATACTTCATTTCATGAAGACGTGGCACTGCAATCATATTAATTTATTCTGTGAACAGTTCTGATCCAGAAACTGCAACTTTTGTTTTGCATAAAGCTACTAAAATTAAAATGTTGCTTGTTTTTACAAGAAAGCCCAGCTATCCTAGGGAAGATGCGCTACAGATGTAGTGTTACAGTTTATATAGTTCCTGTTGCACTACTGACCTTCCAGGTCATCCAAGGTCAATAATTTTCATGTCATTTGAAAGCCAAAATGTGACTTCCTATTAGTGATTAATAGGTAACTTGGCGTTCTCTCACCGTTTCTGAGATACGGCTACTTATAGCTTGAAATTTTCCTTTAAAAATTGCGGCCAAACCGCTGCAGATGGAGACATGGTTACTATTGACAGCCTATAGGAAGTCGCCAGTGCCCGTCCGATAGTACAATCGCCGACCCTCTACGACTTACCGTTTTGTCACAATACCGCACGATTGGCATACTATAGTGCGTTATGACTTTCCAAGGTCATCCAAGGCTAATGATTTTCATGTCATTTAAAAGCCAATGTGCGACTTCCTATTAGTAATCAAGCTAGGCCCTATCTCGCACCGTTTAACCACAATACATCCATGACAGACAGACCGACAGACAGACGACAATTGTGTCATAGACGCACTATTCAGCATGGCTGTAGCATGTAAAAACCATGACCTATGTTGGTGGAGCGTAAGTGATGCATATGTAGTAATTAAAATATTGTTTTGCATTAAGTTTTTGCTTGATTTTTCTTGTAGGCCTACTGCATGACTTCCAGATTTTCTACACTGACGTCCAAATTTTTTAGCTTGGAAGTCATGACGTCCTAAAAATTTGGGTCTATTGAAAACCCTGACCTAGGCCCTATCTTGCACCGTTACTGAGATAGAGCAACTTATTGGCCAAAAATAGCAAATTTTGCCCACCCCCTCTCATTTAGTGCCCTCGTTAGGGGTGACCCCCTTAAAATTTATGGTAAAGCTTTACGGTTCCTGAAACTAGAGTCTTCCAGGCAGTCGAAGGTAAAGATTTGGTGATCCTAGCTTGCACCGTTTTTGACCGATCCACTCGTGTGATGGACGGACAGACAGATAGACAGAATTGCGATGACTAAGATGCGCTGAAAGCAGTAACTGCTTTCACGTGTAAAAACTGAAAATGCGACACAGTCCGTCACTAACAGAATTTTCTTCAGTTCATCTCTGCAGAACTACGAAATAAAAACTTCACAAAACAGTCACACAGTGATCACATCAAAGCTGTTAACTACCAACTTCCTATCCGGTAAACATTTGTGAGGACAATGCACAGCATCCATTAAACTAAGCACCAAGCAACTCAAAGACGGACGGCTGACACCCAGCTACGAGTTCTCAATGATGGATGAATGAAATGGCTGTGACAGCGACAGACGGGCATTGTTTGATGGGTAGACGGCAGCAGAAGCTCCGCTTGAATCAGGATAGTGTTCTTCATAGCGATACTCACGTAAGTACTTCACCGTCACTAGCCGGCCATCAAACCACCAACCATGTAGAGCCTTGAAAGCAGTGCCAGCCGACTCTAGGTCACTGCATCTAATCACAACAGAAACAAACACAATAAGCACTTCGTGACATGAGTGCCAATACCAAGTCAAATTAGTCACACAAACATGTAACTTTCATGCAAAACAGGACACAGTCAAACCTTCAATCATCGACTATCACAGTTAAGTGCAACATCATAGCAGAACAGGCACACCGGGTAATTCACTGGCCCCGTATCCATGGTCTCGCAGTGTAAAAACTGGTGTTTGGCTGAGGGCTAAGGAAACGAAGATCCTTGCCGCCCAACGGGCCTTAAGACTCGGGAAAGACTTTACGTTTTTTACATAGCAGAACAGTCGTTTGCATGGAAATCGCATGATATTAAGTTCAAGCCTAATCATGCAACAAACCACTGCTGCTGCTAATTTACAGAACTTCTTAGAAACTTTCTTGATATCTTCCTGGATTCTTCCTATGAGGTTCAATAATTTCAAGATTTCCTGCGTATTTCCTCAAAATTTATTTTTGCATGTTCACTTGTGAATATTTAGCATCTCTAGTTTCTTACGTTTTTTCTAGAAACTTTTGTAAATTGCATTTTATTCCTAAGATATTCAGGTCAGACTTTTACGTAGTATGTACTGGTAACTCTGTTCTAGGAACACTGTAAAAAATTTCTTAAATTAAGACCCCAGAGTTATAAATGATGCATACTATCTCAAAGCACAATACCTACACAGTACACACTGAACCTATATTTAATTAATCAAACTAGAAAAATATGTCACCACAGTGCTGACATATTGTGCAGACACCTGCACTGCCTAGACCCTAGAGCTTAGCAACATCAACCCTAAACTCTGACCACCAGAACTGTTGTTGTTGTTGTTGTTGCATAGCAAACCCTTCAGGCACAGCCTATATGGGGAAACAGATGCCCCGAGGAGATGAAGAATTCCATCAGGATGTCATTTCTTGATAGACGCATCCAGAGGTTTCCACCTCTCCCTCTCAAAGTTGACAGCCATTTCACCAAACAGGGCACCATTCGAAGGCAGCTGTCATCGCCCACAGCTGACAGACTGACAGGCGTTGTCGGGTGTCATTGTTGCCGAACAGTAATCATTAGTAAACGTTGACGGTTGACGTGCACTGCTGAACTGCTGTCAAACTGCAACGGTTCTCTGGTTGCTGCGTGGACCGACCATCGGTGCAGGTACGCTCTCACCATGCCAATGCGTCAGTCCAGGTCGTCGGCCTCCGACGACAGTGAGGAAATCTTCCTGAAGCGATGTTTCTACTGGCTGCCGGCGCTGGCATGCTCTCACCATACCATATCATCATGCTAGTAGAAACCAGGGAGAAACCACTGCAAAAAGACCACTAGAACTATACTAGAAAGCAGTCATAGCCCGCAGGTACCTCCACCAAGGCAATGCTATTCGCCACGTGGCGTCACCATATTCGCTTTGCCAGCGGTTCCCTTATGCCCCCTTCAATGGAATGGTAACGAAAATTTCAAAGTGATCCAGAATCCAGGATTCCTGCCGGATCACCCTCAAAATTTAATCACTTGTAGTTTATGCCATGCCCGACATTCCCTCAAAATTTCAGAAAGATCCGTCCATAACTTTTTGAGTTATCTTTCTGACACACAGACAAACAGACAGACAGACAAACAAAAACCGGCAAAAACATAACCTCCCTGGCGGAGGTAAAGATGGCAATCAAATTAATGTCAGTACTGCCTTCATTGAGAAATGTTCATACCGATTTTGGTTTGTCTATGCCTTTTAGTTTCTGCATTCTCTGCAACGGGTGGATGGAGATCTCAACAGACATACAAATAAACAGGCAAGATCCATATCATGGCCTGTTAAAATGTCTGCACAATAACAGTTAAACAATGCGATATACAAAACTTGTTATCAAAAAAATAACGGAAATCTCTCACAAACACAAAAGTCTGCAAAGTCACCTGACATAAACACAGCCCTCTGATGATGATGGGTCAACAGCAATGTGAACAATTGTTGCCTGGTTACACTTCTCCAGCACGGCATCCTTCACCGTCTGCTGCCACTCACTCCCGGTCTCCACGGATGCATCAAACATGTTGCGAATCTTCAAGCAAGTAGTCAGTGGACTCAGAGGAATGGAAGATCGGTGACGAGACCTCAATGCATTCATGTTTTCACCGAACGCCTGACCCTGCCAAACCTTGCCGCCATCAACAGTTGGCTGGATCCAGCGCCATACCTCAAATGCTGACAGCAAACAACAAACCACAGCTGGATTGATGATAATACGTGAAATTTTTAAACATACAAAATAAACTGGCAACTGAAAAGAAAAGCCATGCGATACGATTTACATCTTTGGATTGAAAATCGATCATCACAGAATTACTACATGTTAATTCATGAGATTTACCTAAGTAACTGATTCTTCAACAATGTCTAAATGTCAACACGGATGCCTCCACATGCCACAAAACTTACTCAAATACTTCAATTTTGAACTATTCAAAGCAATGGCATAAACAAATATATATTTCTGCGCTGGACACAGTAGATCTAATACTGAGGTCTAACAGAAAGTATGCAAACAAGTAACATTAACCTTTCAATAGTTTACTGTTAAACTAACCTTCCCCAGAAATCTGCTGGTTCTCAACCCTCACGCGTGATTCGTGTGCTGACAAAAATGTCACTGCCTGCTCCCACACTCTGCGTTTGGCTCGGCGAAGATGAAGAGGTATCAGTGCGTCGCGTACATGGAGTATTGCTAAGTATGGAGGCACCGACTGTTGGCCAGCAGCAGTTTCTTCTGAAGCAGCAGCAGCATTCTGCTGTAAGATATCAATGATCTTCTCGACTAATTCAAGAACTTCCTGGCGTTCTGCATCTGCTGCACTACGCCGCAGACGAACAAACACAAACAATGCACAGCCTGCTCCAACAAAGAGCACTGCCAGAATAATGATACTAAATATGTAGCGAGCAGAGTCCGTAATGCGACACCAGATTGACTTTCGGGCAAGAACTGACTCAAGAGCAAAATCTTTGTCTCTGCTACTGCCATACACCTGAATACCCCAGTGATCATTCTTCGAACACATATCAGCAATCAGAGGCAGATATTCGGCTGCCTTTTTCTCAGCAGTGATCAGCACTCCATCGTCGAGCAACTGTAGGATTTCCGCTCGGCCCATGCTTCGAGTATTGGATTGATAACCACAGTCATAGTCAGCGGCCCGTGTACTCAGTGCATCTAAAAGCTCTCTGACCATTTTCTGAACCAGACCAAGCTCTGACTTAGAAGTGCACTTGAATTTGTCGTCTTCAGTCATGTCACCGCGACACATATGATAATCGGAGCGTGTATCAACAGGAAGCTGCGAAGACCTTCTAATGAAGCAATATAACAGGATGACAACAACCACAAACAAGAGCACCAGTAATACAATGATTCTTGATATCAGCTGCCAAGAACGATGTGCTTCATCAAAGCCACTTGGAGCTGCTTTGTCAGTCTCTGCATCACTACTGTTTCCACTAGATAGCGACGGTGTTTTCCAATTCGGCACTTGCATGGGAAATGACAATCCACCTACTCCATATCTGTTGGCAATTGCAGAGTCGTCATAGTTGTAAGTGCGAATGCTGGGTCGTGTTAATGACAACTGATCATAAGCTGGAGAACTTCGCACAGAGCTCCACTCCGGCTGTGCGCTACCAGACGCTGTGCCAAATAATCGTCTACCATCCAGCATGTCGCTTCTTCTTGTTCTACCATGATCAGCAGTCATTCCACGCTTAACAGACACTGATGAATGGTCCAGCTGGCTTTCGCTATCTGTATCTGAAAATGTGAAACACAAAACAACACGTATTGTATTTTACTTAAAACCGCAAAGAACTAACTTCTTCACTTAAAGTGAATGGTATACTTCGTTAATACATTCTGCTAAGGTTGTACCATTATTTGCCACAATGTTACACACTACTTCTACTAAGAATGATAATAAATGCATTGTTAGCCATGTGCATTAGCGATTCCAGGACTCCTATTTCATAATACACTGCAGCTGTGTGTACGACCATTCCTAACTCCGAAACCTGCCTTACGTGGCATGGTGTATACCCAGTATGCCTGAAAACCGCAGGACACCGCAAGACTCCATAAAAAGACCGCAGGACACAAATAATAACTGCAAAACGATTTTAGACATAAAAACAAGACTTAGCCTTTCAGTAATTCAGTAAATTTAAATAAACACCACTAAACAATGCAAAAATAACAAAATCATCACGCCACCAGATGCCTAGAAACAAGGACAAAATGCCACACGCCGACGCAGGCCACATACCTGGACGCCAAGGGTGCATACGGCCGTACGTCAGACGTGCGCCAAGACACTTAAATTTACAATGTACATCACCCATGTTGTCAGTGTTTGCACATCCATTCACGCCACTCCCGTTCTCAAATTCTGTACTGGCTAAGCTTACAATCAATAGATTTACTGGTATGTGTCCTGCGGTTTTCTTGCACATCCCGAAAGATTAGTATCGCCACATAACCACTATAATGTGGCTATATAATGCTCTAAAATTAAAAAAACCTACAGGGAAATACTTCCGAATTGGACCACTGTCCGATCGTTCTCAAATTAAGGGATAGAAGACATTCTTAGAAAAGGGATTTACTTTTGGGGTTTAAATTGTGCAAAAATGAATGGGTGTGGCTAGAATAGGGTGTTTACTTGTGTTTCATTAAGTTAACGTTTTTGCAAAATTATAGAAATATATTTTCGATTGTATGTAAAAGTGCATTACTTCTCTGTTGTACGTTACAATAAAATTATTGTTATTGCTAGCATTATCGTTGTTCTTATAATGCCTTGGGCATTATCACACCCCCATCACGCTATCGATGTGCATCACGTTATGTGTCCAAATTTCTTACAAACTAAACATCTGTCTGTAAAGCCAGCTAAAAAGGCAAACTGCCTTGACCGTTGGACATGTTGTGTATCTAAATTTCTATAAAGCTGAATAAGCTGCAATTACATTATAGCGAAATAACGCGAATTACGGTTGTTAGCATGTTTAAAATATAGTTAATAGTGAACGAGACAAAATTATGCATCTGAATTAAAGCAAAGACTGAATAAGTGTCAATAAGAGTCAGTAGAGAACACGAATTGCCTTAAGAATTACTTCATTTATTGAACGTCAAAGCATGTTCATGCATTTAAAAGACAACATATTTGCCACGAAATCAATGAGGATGAAGAATAGCATCAAACTTGCTGTTACTTATCCACATGGACTGCAGCATAATCGGTAAGTAATCAGTATTTATCAGTTATGATGCGTAAATGCATAGTATCCAAATCATTAGTGCTTTGTAACCGCCTACGCCTTTCGATTACCGCTTAGCAAACAGAACGAATTAGCACATCACTAAGCTGAAACGTCCTGGACTCCTGGACAAGCCGCCTGAGTGGACGTACAGTGTAAACATGCAGTGCGCTAATGGTCATTTAACGTACATTGATTGTAGCCCCATTTAGTCGTAATAGTTGTCAAAAAATACTTGCATGCAAGATATAAATGACTGAGCTGTGAGTTACTCTGCACATGCGATGTCTAACAAAAAGTAAGACTATCAATATATCTAAACATAGCAGGCCTACTGTGTATCAGATCAATTTACATAAACGCATCAATAGGCCTACGCAAGTGTGATTAAAGGAGGAATAGTGCCAAAAACAATATTCAGATATATGATGCCGCAGTGTTAGTTGAATACGTTGCTACGGGCGGCTGAATGCTAAAGTGCTTTATGTGTTAGAAAAAGTAATTTAATTAGTCAAATTTTTGAGCCATGGTCGCCGCCATATTCACGAAAAATGATGTTTGTGCCACCTTGCGGCCGGCCTGCGCGAAGCGTGACGCGTGGCCTGATGACGTCATCTCAGGACATGGCTGCTTATCTGTATAGTGTGTTGTGTATATTTGTTTTCGTACAGTGGTGCGAATTCATTAGCATAGTTAGTATTTTTTCAAAGTTATTTATAGAGTAATAAGTATTAAGAATCACAATGCCGGGTCTTTGTGCAGCTGTTGGTCGTAATAATCGATCAGTTGGCCAATCAGTCGGAGCGTAAGCTTAGTTTCCACAGGTTCCCGTTGAAGAATCCAGCGCTGCTAAAGCAGTGGTTAATTAACGTGAGAAGAAAAGGTTTTATGCCGACGGAACACCACATACTGTGCTCTGAGCATTTCGCGGACGACTGCTTCAACACAGGATTGAAGGTAGGCCTAAGTTCCGTGTGGACTGCGAAATATCAACCGGAGTTAATTGCGCAGTAATAAAACTCGTTGTCCTGAGATGACGTCACACTGCAAATACCTGGTAGTTACGACATTTGGCCACCAGGAGCGCTGGCATCAAGAATGGCGGCAACCATGGCTCAAAAATTTGACTAATTAAATTACTTTTTCTAACAAATAAAGCACTTTAGCATGCAGCCAGCCATACCAACGTATTCAACTAGCACTGCGACATCATATATCTGAATATTGTTTTTGACGCTATTCCTCCTTTGACTACAGTCTATGCATTAAAATTAAACTGTTATGAACTTATAACATGTCTGCATATAATTTCAAGATGATGTAGAATGGTTAAGGCGATTTTGGAGTACATAAACTCACTTGAATAAGTCCATAGGCTTAACGGTACAAAAAATATAACAATAATTCTAGCAGTAGATCGGCGATTTTGCTGTTAGCACTGGAAAATTGCTAGAGGTAGATCGGGTAGATACATTATTGGGAAGATGGTAGAACTTATATTCCTGGTAGACACAGAAGGTCTATAAACCATGCCACAACACTGTCACGTACTTAAATCAGGCAGCCTATTCAGTATTATATCAGAGTTCATCTTAAGCCAAAGCTGTTTTTGTAACACAGACTTAGAACTATAGTGTTTTGAATAAATTTTATTTAATGCTTCGTAATTGATAACATTTCAGTTTCAACCACAGTCTTAACCATGCAGTAAAGAGATGTGGCTGCATTCTTTCACTAACAACGAGATAAATGTAATTAAATGAATGGCGATCTACCGCTAGTAATTTTCTGCTCACTAATGCGAGATCGCTGATCTACCGCTAGCACCGACCAAAATAAAGTGACATTCTGCGAAAATTATCAGTTTCCGCGCACTAAAATTAATTAATTATCACATAACAAATACATTTCTAACTATCAAACGTGATTAAAATGGATTTTGACAGTGGTCCGATAAGGAAGACTTGCCATATCCTGCATACCGTGGCACTAGCACAGCAGCCTAAACCAGCTAAGCCTTCTTCATAATTTAAAATTCACATCCTGATAATTTAACATTATTTTGCCTCGCCTGTTTCTCAACGCAATATCATTTACTGCCAAGAACATTAAGCTAGGTGAACCATATAAAAAGATGATAACTCACTTTCATCGGAGCTGAAGCCATTCAGATTAGAGGCTGGAGACACGGTACTGGAAGTAAACCGGCCGGCAGATGCACGGCGTGACTCCTGCTTAACTCGATTGTTGCGAGTGCGAAAACTGTTCAATTTACGCATATAAACTGGGTAAGTTGTCGGCGTAATAGGGCCCACTGAAAGATCATAATTTTTCAGCTGTCTTCTAAGCTCATCCGACGACATTCTTTCGCCATCCATCTTTTTCATAAGCGTGTTACTAAACGCCGAATAAAACCGACAATGTACCGTCTAGAGATGGGTCAATTATCAAAATTGCAATTTCGATACGATATCGATACAAGTAACTACCGGTAAGCATTCTTAGTTAGTCCTGTCTGAACATAATACTAAATATATTTATTATGTTTCCTTAATTTGTTGAAGATAAATAAAATGTATATGGTTGAGGCATATGTGTTTAAACAGTGCGTTGAGTGGCCCACACAATTAATTAATTAATTAAGTTGACACAATTACGCACCATGGGCGTTGGCACAAATTATATAGCTTATGCGTAGGCCTAATTAAAGGCGGAGAATGAGTGTACCTCACATAATTTTATGGTATTGACCATATATTTGTGCCAGAGATATTATTAAAGTTAATGAAAACTCGACGATGCTATGATAAAACAATTTTATTTGCTTAGTTTTTTTGGGACACGGTATGTAATGTAGACTACGGTACGTGTATAGGCGGATCGAATTATGCAGCACAGTTTTACAGGGTGGACCAAAAAACGCGCCACTTTATTTTTGTCCGTCTTCGCCAATTAGGCCTATTGACCGATTTTCACAATTCACCGGCACACTTTGCGCAGACAATTGGCGATAAAATGTGATTATTATAGATCATCCCACCACACTGTAAATGCGTTGCTACTCTACCATGTGAAACAAATTTTCAAAAATCACTAAAATCACTATGATATAGGCCTATGCAAAAAAATCATCTTCTGAAACAATTTTTTTTATCAATTTTCATACAAAAATTAAATTATGTTTAGTGTTACATACATATCTGACGTTTGTAAACAAAAGCAGATGGTATTGTCGTAAATAATAATTTTTAACGCACTGACGATATACCGCGGTAATGTAATGTAGGCCTACCATTTAGCAGTGAAGACAAAGCTAAGAACTAATTGTACCGGTTCAAAAATACAGTTTTCAGAGAATACTGGCAGAATTTTTGAAGATAAACTGCAATGGGGAAAGAGTGGGAGTGTTATTAAAAGAGATTTGGGTAACACGCAGCATTGACCAAAGACATGAAACCAGCAGACTGAAGCATAGGCCTACGTGTACTGAAGAAAACGTGATCACTGTGGATGAAATGGTAAGCTTGCTAAACCACAAAGGCCAGAAACAAACATATCGTTCAATACGCCAGATATCCAAAGACACTGATCTAACAAAGTCTAGCATCGTACAGATCATTCATTGCATTTTTGGCTGGAAGTGTATTTTGTTTACCAACACGCTTGCTGTCTATGATTGCTAGTTTTTCTTGCACTTATATTTCACAAGGTAAGACTTAGTCAGTGTAGCGTCACAGTTAATGTGTGGCGGGATATTCAATAATCACTTTATTGCTAGTTGTCCACAAAATGTACCATAGCTGTTAAAAGCATTCATTTGCAAATTAAAAAAAACATAAAAACATGTTTTTATACTTTTACAAAGAAACATTATACAAAAAACATTATAAACTGCAAATGTTTCTAATTGCTACTTTTTACTTTAGGCATTTTTTTATTCTATGTAACCGTGATGATGGTACATACGCAATTATGAACTAAACAATCAAATGTCAGAACAAATACCAATAAAGTATACTAGTCACGTTAACAGTTTTTAACACATCTGTAGCAATTTATTCTAACGATTTAGCAAGAACAAAAAACATGACATTAAAAAGCACAAAAACATTAAAAATATTTTTAAAATAACAAAAATTTAAAAAACATTCAAAAAGTTTTTTTAACATTTAAAACATGTTTTTTAACTTTCATAAAAAAATATTTTTACATCTATATGAAATGTACCAG
>Ga0209671_1007308_pt1 | contig 11451 bp, 10 predicted proteins | sample WorMetHERISLAND2_2_FD_187401 | JGI IMG/M metagenome (GOLD analysis project Ga0209671, IMG submission 187401) | Marine gutless worms symbiont microbial communities from Max Planck institute for Marine Microbiology, Germany - Olavius geniculatus... | ecosystem: Host-associated > Annelida >...
CCTAAACCTAAAATTGTAAGAACTGTCGATTATAATTGTGCATTTGTATTGATAACGGCAGTTCTAATAATCTTCCCTGTTATCCTCCAGACAGTCATTAATCTCATAATGCTGTCTATTGTAGGACAAAGGGATTCATGTGCATATGATACTCGTGGGAACTTACACCATTTGTGACACTTTGAGCAGTCTAGAGTAGGTTAAACCCAGTGAAGCTAGCATATATACAGTCCAAGTCAGCCAAACACTTGGAGCAGTCAACAGCCAGTGTGTTAACCAACTAGCTAGGTCAGTATGCAAAGTTGTGCTAGCAGAGCCTATGAGTTCTGGCTGTATTTCAAACTTCCTACAGAAACCACGATCAGCTCCAGCACTAATAGTCATATCAGCTATGAAACTATTGGTCAATTTTCCCTGACAAGATTTTTTCACCGACATTTCCCTGATTTTGAGTAAAATCCCTGACATTAAACTGACAGCTGTAAAATCCCCGGTTTTTCAGACAAGTGGTCACCCTGATCTAAATGTTTCGCATAATTGAAATACAGCAAAATACAGCACACAGCTAGGAAAAACACTCTAATTATGAGACATAAGCAAGAGAAACACTGCAGCATAACGACAAACCCGGAGGTCGGCTTGTAGACAAAAACACAACCGCCCTGATCTGAAACAAAAACAACCATCGGATTTTACTAACATACGAGGGACGTTCAAAAAGTTTTGCAAGTGAATATGTTAGACTGAAAAAATTTTCAAAATCTATACACCAATAATTGCATATTTTTTCCAAACTTATGAGCTTGAAGGGAATGTGATGTCATTGTAACTTATGACGTCATAAAGCGTTTTATATTGGTCACTCCAGCCAAGCTTCCACCACAGACTTGAGTCATTCATTGTTTGAATAGTGGACACCGGAAAGGAAATTTTTCAAATTTAGAAAATTAGAAAGCAGTCATAGCCCACAGGTACCTCCACCAAGGCAAAGCTATTCGCCAGGTGACGTCACCATATTCGCTTTGCCAGCAGTTTCGCTTGTGCCCCCTTTAACGCAATGGAAACGAAAAATTCAAAGTGATCCAGAATCCAGGATTCCTGCCGGATTACCCCCAAAATTGAATCACTGGTAGTTTATGCCATGCTCGACATACCCTCAAAATTTCAGAAAAATCCGTCCATAACTTTTTGAGTTATCTTGCTAACAGACAAACAAACAAACAAACAGACAAACAAAAACCGGCAAAAACATAACCTCCTTGGCGAAGGTAAAGATAATAGTTACTGTTAGACAAGTCTCTGCTGTATGTAGGGTAATCTTATTGTACGAAGCCAGAGTCATGAACAGCTTGCTGGGTAATTGTAACTTGAGGACTGGACTGCAGTGCCAGATTTTGGGGGAAAACTACGGGGCTCGCTTGCACACCAGGGCTCCTCAGGTTGTATGTTGCAAACTTTGTTTAACCTTTTGCAAATATGACGGATATCACCAAGGCCCACAGTTTTCAGAGGAAAATTTTGCCAAATTCCGTGGACCAGTTCGCAAAGTTCCGCAGATCACCGCGGCAAATTTGTCCAGATTCCTCGGCTTACCACAGCTTTCCATTTATGCGTAAACTTAGCTCTATTTTGTTAAAAAAACTTCACTTTTTGGTGGCTGGCATGGTGCTCAGTTATGCTGGCAACACACAACGAAAATTATCCACCTTTTTTCTTTTCAAAATTGCAATTTGTCAATAAGTCGCATTGTGTTAATTTACAATTGTGCCGTATTACAATGGTAATTATTAGTAGCAGTTTTCAGCAGTTTAGTTAGTTAGTCTAATTATGTTATCAAGCCGATAATTGTACTAATCATCGGTCACTTCTCAAATTCCGCACCAATATCGAAATTCTGCCGAAAAAAAGCAAATTACACAGCTTGGCTCAAAATTCCGCTGCCCGCGGAAAACTGTTGGCCCTAGATATCACTAACTGTTAACTTTTAATAAACTTTTCTGACATCAAATCTTGATGTGGGATCGTAATTGATCGTAGCATTCTTATTTACAGCCGGCACAGATTTCAGCTACTAAATATTTATAATTACAAATGAGAAATTCATAGACGTAATTGACAGTGCTCTCATAAAATCACATGTCTCACGGCCTCATATCGGAGAATCCAGCTGTTGGCTGGGGAAATAGCATGCAACAGCTAGCATAATTCTACGCTGTTTGCACTAGCACTCCAAATCGTTCAAGTTCAATGCTCTATGACGTCATACATTAAAATGACGTCATATCTGCTTTAGCCTTAAACACGTTCAGAAAAAAAATGTAGGTTTTACTGGTGTAAAAGTTTAATTGGTTTTATAGTCTAACATATCAACTTGCAAAACTTTTTGAACACTGACAATACTGCAAAAAAATAAACTAGAGTGCTTTAATACATTATTTACAAATATTCTTGAAAATAACACACTAGCTAACAATATCAAAACAACTGTTCTTTTGATGCCTTTTGGCATCCAACGACGACTAAACAAATCCGACCGAGAACATTTAAACAATCACAAAAATATGATTACGCAAAATATATTGAAATGGACAGAGACCTAAAATATGCTGTAAGCTGCCACTTTTCAGATTTTAAAGCACTTTTGGTGTTTAGCTAAGCTGTACCAACTGTAACTGACATTTGCCTTTCCTTTGAAAGGAAAGTTCTTTGAAAAAGTTCCTGAAAGTTTTTTGCCTTGATCTTGGCAATTTCTTAAGTGTTTCCTTTAATACATATAATAAATGCTTTAAAATGCTTTTAACCATTTATGGCACTGAAAGGCCTATTTCGTGCTGACATGTTGCTAAGAAACTACCGACACACTTTACATCGAGTAGTTTTACTGTCTGCTTATGTCGGACAATTTCCGGCAATCACCAAAACTGCTGAGCTGGTCCTGGGTGACTTTTGACAAGCGCTGGATGTACGGGTAGTCCGAAGTAAGCAGAGTCACGATATCATCCACGCTTCCGACGTGGACGATGCGTTTCGTTATGTACGGAAACAGCAAATGCAGACCCTGCAACAACATGGAGCAATTCTAACGCACTGTCTTAATTTCACGTAATCGATCTGCATTTTCTTTTCTTAGCCTTACTACCACAAAATTTGTAATAGAAGCAAAGTCTCTAATACAAGCCACGGATCTAAATTAGTTGCTCTACCAGAAGCCTGAGGCGCGTTTCGCACTTTTCTCTTTCTGAGAATCTCTGAGAAATTGTGAGCAAGATTTTCCTTTGCTATGTTATGCTAGCTCCGCCCACTTGCTTGAGTTACGTCATCCAAATAGATAAAATTGGTTACCGTAGAATTCTATGTTAAAATTCTCAGAGAATTCCTACTTGCGCGTTTCACACTTTTTGTGAGAACTAGTGAGAACAACTGAGCTGTAGAAGTGAGATTCTCAGAAAAAAAGTGCAAAACACGCCTCTGGTCTCAAATAGAAGCTAGATACCTGACATAAACCAGGTCTCTAATATAAGCCAAACATCCAAGTGGTAGCATAATAGTAGTAGTAGTAATAGTTGTAAGTGCAGTATAGTAGTAATACTAGTAGTAGTATTGCACACAGCATACCGTGATTATGTAAGTTTATTACTCTGTTATGGCAAATTCACAATCATGGCTTGTGTTGTTAATAGAATCCACATCTCTAATACAAGCTGTGGGTCTAAGTCAGACGTTCTAATAAAAAAAACGTAAAGTCCTTCCCGAGCCTTACGGCGGCGCTGATCTCCGTTTCCTAAGGCCCTCAGCCAAACACCAGTTTTTACACTGCGAGACCACGGATACGGGGCCAGTGTATCACGCGGTGTGCCTGTTTACGTCCCAGCGGTGAAGCCGGTACCAAATTATACTGCTTGGTGACAGAGGCACATGTGTGTGAACAACTTGCCTAAGGTCGTTACTCGGCAGTGTCCAGGTGTGGAGTTGAACCTGCGCCTCTGAGTGACCTCAGGATTACAAGTCCGACACGTTACCATTAGACTACAAAGCCACACTCGTTCTAATACAAGCCGTTAACTTCTATCAAAAGTTTTACGGTACTTGTTTAAATCCGACCACTGGCTGCATAATTATGCATGCAAAGAATTATAAAAAATCAATGTTTTGGGCAAAAAATGAAACAACGCTAACGAGTAGTTCAGATCATCTTACGTCTTGTACGAGTCGAAACTCACAGTCGACTGCTTTAGACTCACTTCGACTGAGCACTTTGACTCCGAGGTTAATGAACTGAAACAGCAGGCAAATACAGAAGATTGCATTATGATAATAAAAGCTAAAGCCAACTGCCACTAGGTGGTATTGTGGTAAGCAAGTGAGAAAGTAGGGTTAGACGTCCCGCCCGACGCAGTATAGGTCATTTCGGTGATGGCCTTTCCAGGCAGAATGCACACAAACACATAGTAATGGAATGATAAATTTAACCTTTACAATAAAGAAACAGAAAGTTTAACCTTTACAGAAACACAAACTAACGAGCTAAACCTAAAATTGTAAGAACTCCATTACACACGAGCATATGTAATTAACATAATGGTAGTTCTAATAATCTTCCCTGTTATCCTCCAGACAGTCATCAATGTGATAATGCTGTCTATTAAAGGACAGAGGTAAATGTGGTAAACACAGAATGCAAAGCTGTGTGGATCAGCACCAATAACGCTTCTAGCAGCTAAAGACATCTTGGCTTCAGATGATAAGACGAATGGAAGTCACAAAACCACGAGCCCAATACTGTTTCGTCATTGCTAACAACTACCAACTGCATCAGCACATGAGAGGCTTTTAACAGAAAGTGCAACAATTCCAAGTTTTACTTATTCTTTACTTACTAACTGCCTTCACTACATTGCTTATTCACTCACCTATCTACCTACTATCAATATCTATTTATACTGGTGAGTTTTTTATGATGAATCTCAAAAGGATAGATATTGTTTCATGTTCCTCTGTCTCTCTCTCTCATTCCCGGTCAAGGGGGGGGTCACTGCCCCAATCTGTTCCAGGTAGTTCCAGAGGCGTCGCGGGTCTGTTGTAAAAGAGTCTCCAGGCCACATGTTCCTCCTGGCCTGATCGTGGGCCGGACAATGGAATACCAGATGTTCGGTTGTTTCTTCGGCACCTCGTCAGTGTGGGCAGGTGGCCGAGTCCTGGTGCCCGATACGGTGCAGGTAAGCTGCTGCCAGCAAAGAATGGCCAGTGCATACTTGGTGGTCCCTGGACCAATCCTGTTGCCAACGCTGGCAACAGTGTTGTCTGCCTGTAAATGCTCTGTGGATCACTAAGGTACCTATCCTCAGCGATACTCCGTTGGTGCCATTTAAGAGCTTTGGTGGTCTGAAGAGAGGTCCATAGGAACGGATGACTGTGGAAGCATGCTCCCTCGCTTGGCATCTTGGTCGGCTGCTGAACTGCCTTCCAAGCCCACGTGTGCCGGTATCCTTGTTATTCACGCCAACCATTATTTTAGAAATAGCGTATTATGCATCAAAACATCAACAAAACCTGCAAATGTTTGGATGCTAAATCCAATGAACTGCAATGGTAAGAAATAATGCACATCTTAGTCAAATAACTAACCTTAAATTTCTCAGCATTTGTCTGCACAAGTTGTTTGACAACGGAAGATACAAAGTAGATGTTTCGCTTCTTGCCCATCTCACATCGCACCATCAACTGACTGAACGGGAAATCGGACGAAATTCCGTAGAAACGCCTACAACCAGTACACTATTCAACGCAAAACCATTCACATTAGCCAAATCAAATTACAATTGCCTTTGGTTCTTAATTTAGCATAAAAATCACACAAAACAAAACCATAATAAATCCGCAATATCCACTAATCAGACAATTAAGGATGCGAAAAACTGTTAAAACAGTTCTGCCTAGTATCTGGGTCAGACACAAATATTTCATGATCACACATTACTGAAAATTCAGTATTGTGTTGCAGCTAATTCATAACAAAAGTAAATGATGCAGTCAATCATCATGCAAATGAAATATCAGTACAGACAATGTAAAAAAAATTACAGAAAATATTTCTATAAACAGTGCAGGATAAAACAATTAACAGCAAAAAAGCGACTAAAACAATATCAATCTCACACTACATACTGTATAGGTTCCCACATCGGATCGTCCTGCTGAAGAAACACAAATGGGTCTTCGCGATACCCAAAATACTTCGTTTTCTTGACGTAATGTCTAAGCAACAGAAACGACAGTTTAGTAGGTGGCTTGCAGCCAGCCAATCAGCCTAGTGGGCGGCACTGCAGCGGCGCGCTCAGCGTCGATGCAGTGCTAGCAGTCAGTCGTCAGTAGAGTCAACAACAGTCAGTTGCGGTCCGTCGAGTAGTCAACACGTAGACCAGTATAGTGACGTTCGTGACGGCGGTGGCCGTTGGGCCGTCGACGTGTCGATGTTGTTGGGGCCCCGACGTGTCGTGCTATGTTATGTTATATAATATGCTTCGCTTTATGTGTTATTAAAAAAATGAAAAGTCATTCTTACTCGCGTTCACCCCACTGAAAGATCCCGTTACCCAGCCAAGCGAGTCTAAGGTATGAATAAGTACAAAATAATAAGGCCGAAGACAGAAGAAAACAAATAAGAAGAGAAACAAGGCAATAAAACATAATAATTATAACCCTAATTGCCACATCTATTTTGAAACCTACAACAGCATGAGTGAGTGAGTGAGTAGAGTTAAACATCCCACCCGAAACCGCGTAGGTGATTTCGGAAATGGCCTTTCCAGGCAGTGAACATACACAAAATAATTAATGATACAGAAAGTTTAACCTTAGCAATAATGAAACAATGAATGACAGCACTTAACTGATAGTGCTTCAAAGTATGAACGAAGAAAAACAGAAAGATTTCACTCCGAATCATTTGCAGTTAATACCCGACTAAGTGAGCATATTACACAAATCGAACAAAATTGCAACCAGTGCTTTTAACCCACTGGGTCAGTAAGCCAACAGACAAGCTAAAGGTAAAAAGGTAAAAAGTTTACACTGCAAAAGGCTGGTGGCCACAGTATAGAGAAGCTCATCCCTTTGCGATATCCTCAAGCCAAGGAGTACAACTGGAGACTGCATACATCTCCGTTGGGTGGATTAGTCCTCAACAGAGACTCCCTTCTTACCTTAGCACGTTGCTCCCAATATATCTTTTTAATCTTGTGAACAAAACAGATATTGTTAGCATGTCCATAACTGCATGAATCAAGCGCTCACCTGTCAAAATGAGTTCGTTTCCGTTTCACACCATCATCGGTAGATGACCATTCTATAGTTGCAACAATATTACATGCAATGAGGCAGCAAATGATATAAATTAGCAAAACTACCACAAACGACACGAGATGCCTCCTGGTAACTGTGGATAAAGTGCAGTAGATTCTTTCGGCCATCCATCCTAAGAAAATTTGGAGATCATCTAAAACCTAATCAACGCTTGTCCCTTTTTTGCTCTCACGAGTCACTTAACATTCATATGCAATTGACAAACAACCAGAAAGAATAAAATTAAGCCAACTAGAACCCTAGCTTGCGGTATTGCTGGTCGTAGTATAGTATTAGTACTGGTAACAGCAATAACAGTAAGTCTGCTAAAACTGTGCATCTGTTTAACCAGCATTTTTCCACTAAACATTACCAGCCTCATCAAAATGCCTGCAAAAAAATGTTAAGAGTAAGTAAGATTTTAAAAAAGCTTTATACTCTTTCTGGCATCAATACCGTAAGATGTGAGTTAACTTCACTTTTTGCTGCAAAATCGGTGAACAACCAACTTTGGTTATTTTTTTTTAAAATCCATTAACAGATGTGTAGCTTGGCGGTGCAGTGGCAGCATGTCAGACTGGTGATACCGAGGTTGCTGGTTCAACTCCAAGCTGGGGCACTGCCAGGTAAAGAACCTTGGGAAAGTTGTTCACACACATGTGCCTCCGTTCACCAAGCAGCAGGCCTATAATTTGGTACCGGTGTCGTGGGAAATTTGTCGCATCGGGAAAATTCTTCCCACCTCCATATTGTCATAATGTAACTAATATGCCAATATAATATAATATAATATAACTAATGCCAACCCTAACCCTAACCTTAACCTCAACCCTAGCCCTAATCCTAACCCTAATCTTAACCGTACTGCTAACCCTAACCCTAGCACTAAATTTAACCCTATCCTTAATCTTAATCCTAACCCATACTGCTGTGTGTGGGAATAATTTTCCGGTGTGACGAATTTTCCACTACACCGGCCACCTATGAGCACAACGGCCATAGAAAGGGAAATGAGCACCCCGCCTACGCCCCAGTGGGGTATGGCACCTTTAAAGGTGGTTAAAGGTGATGTGTGCAGCTCTAAAGGAAACCCATATCAGAGTTACAGTGCATCACCTGCCGTATTGAATCACACAGCTTTAGCTACCATAACATAGGTGAATGCGCCCTGCCTTAACCCCAGCCAGATAGGCCGGTACTCGATTTACCTACCCGGAGGGACGGAAGGCTGAGTTGACCTAGGCGGCTCATTACATACAGAGATGGTTTACCTGTCCGAAGGCAGTCACCCATCCAAGTACCAAACCAGCCTAATATAGAGCAACTTCATTGATCGAACACGACACATTACCGCTATGCCATGCCACCAACCCTTATCTTATTAACAGATCAGGATGGTTTTAAAATGATAAACCAACCTGGAGCAATACTGCTTCGAGAAGCTGCTGTTTTGGACACTCTGCCATCAGCAGAAGCAACACCACCAATGGACTCAGATGGACAGATGATATCCAACACCGGACTGGTGTTGCTGTTCTCCGTAGCTGCAGATTGGATTGTGACGTCCGTAGACCCATCCATAGACCCATCCATGACTGGGTCGTGTACCGTGGTGCACAACTTTGATGCATTTTGTACATCGCGTAACGAGTATTTCTTCTCGAGTACGGCGACAAAAAATCCACCGGTGTTCTGCTTGTGTGGCAAAATGCGAATGCTGAAATGCAACATACCGCATACGCTCACGTATAAGTTGGAAAATTTACGACAAAAGGATGCCCGCAAAGTTACGGAGGTTGACTTATTCGTCGGTCATAAAATGAAGAAATTTTTTTCAGCCATGCATCAGTGCATTTCGCATCCTTGCAAGTCGACTCAGCAGCCTTTCTTGTAGTGCTGTTACGGTTATCAATTTTAGACAACATAAGGACTTGCTTTTTAGGGTGGTGACTCATAGGTGGGAGTGACTATATAAGTATTTAAGTAGGGACCAACCGAATTCATGGAAAAAAATGCATGATTTCACGGCAGAAGTTTAAGAATGTGTCAAATTTCACGGAAAATTCACGGAAAGAGTTTCGCAAATTCATGGGAAATTCAAGGGGCCCCACAGATGTTATTTCGAGGTGCTGCACTATTGCAAACAAAGAAATTTTAGAACAACGAATATTTACTACACTAAGTCAAGACTCAAGAGTCAAGAGAGTCAATGTCAACTACTTAGGCGGTCGGCGTGGTGTAGTGGTAACACGTCTGATCCAATCAGCGAAGTTACTGTACGCCGGGCCCGGTTAATACTGCGATGGGTGACTGCCTGCGGGCAGGTAAACCATCTCAAGATGTAACCAACCGCCTAGGTCAACTCAGCCTTCCATCCCTCCGGGGTAGGTAAATCGAGTACCGGCCTATTTGGCTGGGGTTAAGGCGGGGCACGTTCACCTCTGTCAGGTGGCAGGTAACACTGTGTGATCCCATATGACAAGTGACGCTGCGTAGCTCTGAGATGGGATCATTAAGAGCTATATGCACCTTTTTTTAAACCTTTTTAACTTAGTGCTGAAGTGCGACACGTAGCAAACAGCAACATCCATACGAAAGCTGCTGACAACACTCTGGAATTGTCATAAATTAAACTAAAAGCGCTAAAATTCACGAAAAATCACGGATTTCACGGAAATCGGCGTTTTTCACAGAAGAAGGCCAATTTCACGGAAAATGTCATGGCCATGAAATCGTGAATTAAGTTGGTCCCTATATATAAGGTAATTCAGTACAAACTTATGCACATACAAATACACCATAACTCTCCGATACATCTGTATTCGTGCAGCAGGACTTTCTACAGGGTTGACAGCATTTCTGATGCACAACTTATGACGATAACTGGGTACTATTATTAACTGCATGATTTCCACCTGTATCTGAAAGCAATTGCAAATATCCACAAACACCTATGCACAAGGCTACGATTTGCATCTTGTTACCCACAATAACAAACAAATACTGGTAAGCCACAGTGCCTAATTTCAACTTCCAATTAACCGACAATTCAGAGTTACTCAGACTTAGTTCAAGTCGGAAAAAGTGAACATCTAGCGATAATACCTGGAATTTTTGCAAGCAAACCAACACCATCACAACACTCAAAAGGTTTTACCCAATTTTGTCGAAAAAAATTATTATAATAATATGCTAACAAATAACGAAGACAAAATTATAAAAACCGGTCCAGACTGCAAACATACCATCGCTGAAGACCGAGTGCTTCAGTCTGCTTCGCTTCCAGCGGAAACATGCTCCGCAGAATCTGTGATCTCAGTTTGCCAGAAACTTCATTGTATTTCTCGTACCAATCCCCAAACTTCGACATGATCTAGTGCACATGGAATCAATAATCAGCATGTTAAACAAAAAGACTTGACCAATAGGTATAGCCTGCTTTTGCTACAAAAAATAGAAATACAAAGACAGTCTGTAATAAAATTTGTTCTTCTGGTATTTGTCTCCATTGTGCGAGCGAACGAGTAGCTTTTTATGACTCACTTCAATGTCACATTTCGGGGAATGAGTCTGCAATCACTTGCACTGCCACTGAGAACACAAATCCAGTGGCTTCTATCCCTAAAAATGTAAAAAAAACTTACCAGTTTACAACTGTGTGTAAGGACGATGTGATGATATCAGTCCTCTAAAACAGCAAAAATCATCTGGGTAATCTTAGATGGGGCTATGCATATGGCGTCCTTACAAGCTGACTTTAGTTGGTAATCACCAACATAGTCTAAAGCCTTGTCAAAGCGTCAATGCGACGTCATCGGCAGTAACGTGGTAACCGGAGGCGAGTTTCGCACTTTTTTTCTCTGAGAATTTCACTTCTACAGCTCAGTAGTTCTCACTAGTTCTCACGAAAAGTGTGAAACGCACAAGTACGAATTCTACGAGAATTCTAACATAGAATTCTACGTTAGCCAATTTTATCTATTTGGATGACGTAACTCACAAGCAACGTAGCAAAGGAAAATCTTGCTCACTATTTCTCAGAGAATCTCAAAGAAAAAAGTGTGAAATGTGCCTCGGTTTTTGAAAATTAAATAGCATTTTAGCTTAAAC
>Ga0209671_1007310_pt1 | contig 11450 bp, 13 predicted proteins | sample WorMetHERISLAND2_2_FD_187401 | JGI IMG/M metagenome (GOLD analysis project Ga0209671, IMG submission 187401) | Marine gutless worms symbiont microbial communities from Max Planck institute for Marine Microbiology, Germany - Olavius geniculatus... | ecosystem: Host-associated > Annelida >...
GTCTTTAAGTGACATCTGAATGTAGCCAAGGTTTGACATTGACGAATTTGAGTAGTTAAGGAGTTCCAAATTCTCGGAGCAGAGACACGAAAGGAACGGGAACCAAAGGATAAGTTATGCCGTGGAACTGCAAGTAACCGACTGGTAGAAGAGCGAAAAGTAATCAGTGGCGGACGCAGAATCTTGGAATGGGGGGTGAAGGGATAGAGTCTGGGAAGGGGCCCCTTTTCAGAGAATTTTTTTTTAAATATGCAGAAATGATGCATTTTTGTACAAAATGTTCAGTTTGTTATCAAATTCATCCAGTCAATAGGTGAACCTCGCCGATGCCCCCTGAATCCGCCACTGAAACGAAAGCATCAAGAAAGATGCAGTAAATAAACAGATTAAGACTGAGATATCCATGCATCAGTGGCGGCCAGCAAATGGCACCATTGCCAGTGTACCATTTGGTGGCCACCAAATGGTACACATTTACTACACAGTGGTGGACAGTAAATGGTACTTTTTGCATTTTATACTTTAACAGGTTTTTTTGTAATTTTATTCTCAATTTCAGTAAGAAATGAGCACGCCTATTTGTACAGCACTTCAAGCCGAAAAAGTTATAGCCTTTCACTATGAGACAGCAATAACATGAAACCAGAAATCTAAATAAAGAAAAACTTGTGGCCACTAATTGGTCAGGTTACCCTACGCTGGGATTGTCCGGACAGCGACGTGGACTTAGGGCAAGACGTCGACGCCCTCTTTGGGCCTCTGTGGGAGGCCGCTGACCTTCCGGATCCGCTGACGTACGCCAAGGCCGGTGCACAGACCATCGACCCGCCGGCCATAGAAGCTGAGGTGCAGGCCGTGACAGAGAGGCTTGGGGAGTCAATGCCGTCCACCGTTGCACGCTTGGCCGGCGAGAGGGTGTCACACAACTCGCCGGGTTATCGTCGACTATACTGTCCGGTGACGATGGCGGCGGGGCCCAGCGCGCACTTGCTCAGCTGTTCGTCCAGCAATGCCAGGTGCAGCAGTCAACAGCACCCGGCGATGAGGCAGCTTTGTACGCTGCCCTACAAGGACTCTGTGAAGAAGTGGTCAACTGGGACCTTCCCGAACACTACCTGCGTGAGCCACGCCAATGTCTCTTTTTTTCTTTTTCTTTAGTATGACATTATTCACTGTTCTTTTGTGAAACTGACACTTGTCTGTGTGTATATTAACCCTTCAGTGCCTTGCATGACGTATATATACGTCACGAATGCAGTTACCGTGGTTTGCCATACATGCCGTAAATATACGTCACGTACCCTACTGACTACATGTAAAGCTGGGCAGCCATGGAAGTGTCGGCATACATGTGTGCTGGGCACAGTAGGTAGCAGGCTATTTTGGGGCTATTTTTCAATGGACATAATAACAGGTTTGCAGTGTTATTGTGCCCAACAACAGCAACATGCGACCTTCACCTTTGTGTTTACTTTTGGTATTAGTTTAGTTTCGGTATTAGAAGAAGAAGAAGTTTTATAGTAAAATGAGCCGAAAGTACAGAAAGGCAGAAGTTTTAGATATATTGCTACAGTCGGATTCTGAAAACGGTGACAGCGATGATGCTGGTGATGATAATGACGATGACTACGAATCCGAGAGTGGCGACGAAAGCACTGCTGACGAGTCTGATAGTGGTGATGATTCGCTGACTACTACAGCAACTGTGGCGTCAGGTGATGGTGCTAGCTCAGCTGTGAATTCCTCTACACCAGCAATTCCGACACCACAATGGCACCCTGTTTCTGCATCAGATTTACCCGCAGACCAACCTTTATGTACAGTGGTGGCAAAAAGTTTAAAAACCCCTTGAGATTTCATACGTTTGTTTTCTTTCACATTTTCTACTGTTTGCTGCATGGTAGTGTAAACTGTTTATTGTTTGGGCTGTATTTGTGCTATTTTGCGCTTGATTATACGTCTGGTGCAGCATAAACATGGCAACTAGGTTGTTTACTGACCTTGAACTTGTGGAAACGAAAGTGAATTTTTTTCGTTTTTTTTCTGTTATAGCTGCTGATAAAGGTGTCATTTTTGTCATTTTAGTCACTGGATTACATTATTATTGAACAAATATGGGAAGATCAAATGAACTGACTCCTAAAAAACGGGCTGTTATAGTGGCACTTCACAAGGAAGGCATTCCATACGATGATATCAGTAAAAAGATGAATGTCAGTAAGGGCTGCATTTCACAGACATGAAGAGATACCGTGAAACCGGTGGTTATGGTAGCAGAAAACGTTCTGGTCGACCGTCTGGAACCTCTGCACGGGACGATAATGCTATACATCGACTGGTGAAACAAAAGCCATTTATTACTTCACCTGAAATAAAACAAGAGCTCCCATTTCTGCGTATAACACCCAGAACAATTCGACATCGGCTGTTGACAAAGTTGAACTTGCGGAGTCGTAAGCCTGCAAGGAAACCTTATTTGAATGCAAAGCAGATGAAAATGCGCTTAGACTTCTGTAAGAAGTACAGAAAATTGACAAAGGATCAGTGGAATGACGTCATGTTCAGTGATGAGTCGACTTTTCAGCAGTTTGGTATTCGCCGAACAGTTGTGCGACGTCCGCCTAACACTCGGTACAGCTGCAAATACACAGTGCCAATGATGAAGCACCCAGAAAAAGTTATGATATGGGGCTGTTTTTCTGCTGCTGGAAGAGGTTCCATCCACTTTGTTCCAAAGAATGAAACTGTCAATGCACAGCGGTACATAAGGATACTCGAAAGCAAACTTCTGCCATTTTTACCAATTCACGGTACAACGACCTTTCAACAGGACTCGGCACCATGCCACACGGCTAAATCTGTCAAGTCCTGGCTTCAGAAGAAGAAGATAAAGCTGTTGGATTGGCCTGGCAACTCACCTGATCTCAACCCTATTGAAAATCTGTGGGAATTATTGAAGCGAAGAGTTGTCAGGCGTGCGCCGAAGAATATGCAGGATCTTACATTCTTCATAAAGTATACCTGGTGCCGTGAAATAACACCCGATTTATGCCGCAAGTTGGCACATACCATGCCACAACGCATCGCTACAGTTCTCAAAGCAAAAGGACAGCCTACAAAATACTGAACATTGTTATTGACGCTGTTATATGATGGTAATGTGTAAATTTGAGGTAATCTGTCAGGTGTTTTTAAACTTTTTGCTGCGACTGTACTGGACTGTCTGGTACCCAGGTATGGTAAAATGACAATACGGAACCAATTGATTTTTTTCAACTGTTTGTTGATGATGATCTACTACGCCATATAGTGACACAAACCAACATCTATGCTGATCAGTATTTGGCAGCAAATCAACACAAAATTCGTCGACACTCCAGGGTTCGCCGATGGCGGCCCACCAATATTGCTGAAATGAAACAGTTCATTGGGTTGACATTGTTGATGGGACTGGTGCGAAAGCCATCATTGTCATCATATTGGTCTACTGATGCCATATTTCATACACCAGTACTTTCCAAAGTGATGAAGCGCAGCAGATATCAACTACTGCTGCGTTTTCTGTATTTCAGTGACAATTCACAACTGCAAGGTCCTGCTCAACAGAACCCAGACCGGCTATTCAAAATACGGCCACTAGTTGACCACTTTTTGGAGAAATTTCAGACAAATTATGGTGTTCAACAGGATGCATCTGTAGACAAGTCACTATTGTTGTGGAAGGGGAGACTAATACTTAGACAATACCTTCCGCTGAAACGTGCCAGATTTGGCATAAAGATTTATAAACTGTGTGAGAGTGCAACAGGATATACATACAGGTATTACGTGTATGTTGGAAAAGATGATTCTTTTACCTTGCCATATGCTCCAGGTGTGCCTGTAATGCCGTCTGACTTTGGAAGCACAGAGAAAATTGTTTGGTATCTTATGATGCCACTGCTGGAAAAAGGTCACAGGCTGTATGTTGACAATTTCTACACAAGTGTACGGTTATTCCATACGTTGTTCCTGCATAAAACCCCAGCCTGTGGTACCATTCAGTCCAACCGAAAGGACTACCCACAACAGCTGCTGCAGAAGAAGTTGACACCCGGAGAGTCTTCAGCAATGCATAGCCAAGAATTACCTGCAGTGAAATTTACCGACCAAAAAAGATGTGTACATGCTGAGCACGATTCATAATGCAGCTTCTACAGCCGTCAGAGAAATGTACAGACAATGGACAAACCAAACTGTATATTGCAGTACAATGCAAATATGGGGGTGTTGACAAATGTGATCAGTTGATTGAACCATACAATGCGACTCGCAAAAGTATGATATGGTGCAAAAAGCTCAATATTCACCTGATTCAGTTGGCTTTGCTGAATGCTTATGTTATCTACAAGTCTGCAGACAGCAGTCGACGTATGTCGTTTCTTGATTTCACCAAGTCAGTCATCACAAGTCTTCTGTTTGAGAATCAGCAAACTCAGTCTTTGACAGCAGATTCTCCAAATGAAGACATGATACGACTTTCTGAACGACATTTTCCAGAGAAAATTGCTCCAGTTGGACCAAAGGCAAACCCACAGAAGCGCTGTAAGGTTTGCCACAGCAAAAAAGTAAGACATGAAAGCAGATATATCTGTGGCAGCTGCCCCAGCAAGCCTGGACTGTGTGTTGATGAGTGCTTCAAAATATATCATTCCAAAAGAGAGTACTGGAAGTAACTGGCATTGGACTTGACTTTTGGAATTACATATTTTGAAGCACTCATCAACACACAATGCAGGCATCATCCAAAAATGCAGTTCATACAGTAAACACAATACATGCTGAACATGTTGTGTCATGGTGTTTTATGACTGTGTTCGTGTGATGTGATGTGTGTAGTGGTAGCCATAACAACACAACAAACGCATAAGTATCAAGTAAAACATTCAATATTTTATTTCTTTACTGTCATTGGCATCATATTGGTCTACTGATGGAATTTTTCATAATATATAATATAACATGATGTAACATAACATAAATAATATTTCATAATAATGCAATAACAATGATATAATAACGATAATATAATAGCTGTATATAATAATTGTAAAATAATATAATAGGCATGATTCTGATGTTTTATTACAGTGCTGATGTGATGTGATGACTATAGTGGTAGCCATAACAACATAACAAACTCATAAGTATCAAATAGAACATTCACTACTTCACTGCTTCATTGCTTTGCTGTCTGGCACTGGGGGTTAACCGAACCGATCGGGGTGATCGGCAGCGAAGGGGTTAAGACGTTTGTTTTATTGTTCGGTGGACATTAAGTCGATGCTCTGTGATTGACTTCGGAACTACTTTGCTCGTTCCCTAGTTGTAAGTTTTTTTTGCTGGTTATCAGTTTGTCATAGTATTGTTTGTTTCCTTTACCACTTGTGTGCATTTAGCGTCGAGACGCCGCTAGTTTGGGTGTCCGGGAGAATGTCCTGACCGGGCCTGCAGAGCCAGGCTTGGCAGGTAGCGGTGGATCAGGAAATATTTACTGGCCGGCCGACTGCCAGCTGGGTGGGGCCTGTGGGCCAGGCTCTCTGCATGTAGCCCAGTTCATTGATATAAAAACACTGTCTGCTAGAGCAGTGGGGGGCGTGTTGGCTTAGCGAGTGGGCAGAGTGACGTGTGCGAGAAGGAATAGCGTGACGTTGAATGAGCGATGAACAGAGACATTTTCGTTTAATTTTCTGTCGATATTTCATGTAAATATGTTATTTTTAAAGAAAAAAAGTGTCTGTAAATAATGAAGAAAACCGTCGTGTTGCTGTTGAACTACAACCCTAAAAAGTTGATTCTCTGTATGAGAATGATCCAGGCCGCACGATAGGACAAAAGACGTAATTCAGAACAGTGAACGTATTCGCCTGGCTTATAAGTTACTTGATATACGTACAGGAAAAGAATTGCAACGTTTAGTTAACACAAACAGACTGAAACTTTTTCATAATAAGCAGTCTGACGGAGTGGAAAAGAAAACGTGAATGATGATGTGCATGCAATAAAGCGAACTTGTTCCATTATAGACCGAACTAGTTCTATTATAGAATGGCAACCTCGTTACTTACTTGCCATAAGAAGTCTGAAGCATGTGATGTATAACGGTGAACACAGATATTTAGTTCGGTTTGCAAGTAGACTGATAAAGTGGACAAATTCAGTTGGTCCATGCTTATCGAAGGACGTATGATTATTAAAGATTATCACCACGATGTTGCTTCGACTGCCATTATTGTTTTATACAGAAGTTACTTTCAAAATGGATCACCAGTCAAATTGCTCAGAGGACTACATTGTTTGATGTGTATTGTAACATCTGTGTTTGTGTGAAAATGTTTTTGAGTGTACTTGTAGACGTGTGGTGAGCACAATGACGTCAATGCGGCAGTCACTGGTATTGGTGGTGATAATTTGTGCTATGAGATGATGACCTGGGCATGGTCTACTGAATTTACTGAACGGCATAATTTTGGCTACAATTTACAGTCTATTGGCAGGCTACAACTTACGTCTGGCCGTGTAGGGCTCATTTTTCATTTGCAGCTTCCACAGCCAATAATGCAGTTGAGTTTTGAACGCTTCAATTGCACCCAATATAACCAATCTAAACAAGGAAATCAGACTAAAAATTGCGTTGCTTTCCAGAAATGTCTTAGTTTCAGAGAGATCGTTCATAATCTGTTTGAAATGAAGAGATACAGTTGAGTTATTTACACACCGAATGATGGAAATCACGGAAATTTTGCACATTCCGCCAAACCATTCTTAACAGACAGACAAGGTCATTATTTTCATGGATTGGTGGTGGCATAGCATTAGTTTTCAGCTTAGCAACTTATGACGATATGGGTTGCATACAATCACTGTTACGTAATGTATTGTCTGGCACCCAAAAAGGAGTGGAAACTTGGAGGAACGGCCAACATTTATTTACTAGGGTCACAAAATTAACAAACGAACGTTTTCAAAATATTGAAAGAATGATAAATATATCATGTAGAAGTATATTGGAAGAATACGAAAGACTAGAGGAAATGCAAAATGAATTACTTGGCACTTGTAAACTAATCGGCAAGGCTATTAAAGAAGTTCACTGGGTAATAAGACACATGCAAGAAATGGAAGCTCTCTATATGGCGATACAAGAATTAAATAATAATCGTTTGTCGCATCACTTAGTAACCAAGGCAATGCTAAAACAGGCCATAGAAGATATGTCCTATAATATAACAACGACCACCCCAGATATGCAATTGATTCACACTGACCCAAATTTTTATTACAATCATGGAGAAATAGGTAGAGTAGTGCATACAAAATCGGATAAGCAAATTCTGTTCATTGTTATTCACGCACCAATAACTCTTACAAAATTACATAGTCCATTAACTATTTGGAAAATAAATCTTTTTCCATTAAAAGCACCCGATGGACAAGCTTATTACAACATTCTTGGCAGTCCAATCAAATACATAGCTTAGCATTTTAGAAACCCACATTTTTTAATTGCCAATCATTATTCGGATTTACCTCAAAAAGATGAGGGTGGTCTAAGAGAATTTTTGGATATTCACAGTTCGGTGCATAAATTATATATGTCTAATCAACCAAGCTGTGCTACAGCTCTGTTTGGTTTGAACTTGGATCGCATTAAAACTTACTGTAATTACCATATTGTCTTCGGAGATTTGCCGAAAGAAATTTTTCATATAAATGCCAACAAATTATTGCTGAATAATGTGACCAGTCTTACAGTCTATAGAAAGCAGTGTGCTAGCGCATTAAAGATTAATAATAGGACTATTGTAGTGGAACGCTTATTGACGCACCGAACGTGACGTTACTTACTTATCGCGAGAGACTATGGGGGTTAGATTTCTATGTTGTTTTGGTTGAAGGACTTTGTCAAAACGTGTTGATTAATAATGTAGTTGTTCTTTTATCAGTCTCTACATTGGAGACCCCAACTCTCGGAGCGAATACTCAAGAATTTTAATCGCGATTTTCGTTTTCGAGTTCAATGTACACCTCCAATTCCCGTACCGCTGGCTATATGCCTTAAACTGCTGGGAAAAGAGGAGTGCCAACACTAAATTTCATTCGCATGGCGCAACAAGAAGTCGCTACCAACGCGGTCGCACTAAAATAGTCAAACTTTTGAACAACGCATCCAGAAACTTGGTTTGCCCAGGCTGAGGCCCAGTTTAACATCAGAGGTATTACCTCTGACGACACGAGATATTACTATGTTGTGGCTGCATTAGATCAGGACACAGCTGCCCGACATTTAGATACTTTGCAGCAACCACCCGACAGCAACAAATATACAATGTTGAAAACTCAACTGCTAAAGGCTTATGGGTTTTCACGCCGCGAGCGAGCTGCCAAGCTACTGGATATAACCAGTTTGGGTGACCGTAAACCCTCTGTCCTGTTGGCTGAAATGCGGGCTTTTTCCGGTGGCCACACTGACTGTATGCTTTTCGTAGAGCTATTCCTCCGTGCCATGCCACATGACATTAGGCTCCAGCTAGCAGAGGAAGATTTCACTGACATAGACAAAGTCAGTGCTCGTGCAGATGCACTGTGGCATGCCAAATTACAAAAACAACACCGACATAGCATGCAACCGCATTAAGGTAAACCGGTCAGCATCCAACAAAGGCCAGACATCAACTACAGAACAGACATCAACAAAACCACCACTCTGCTATTACCGCATGAAGTTTGGCAGCAAAGCACAAAAGTGCAGGCAGCCTTGCTTCTACTCGGGAAACGCTGTGGCCGGCCGTCCATAGCGGGTGTAACAGCCAGCCAGCAACAGAGTATGGCAAGCCAAGTTAACATTTATTCAATAATTATTGATATCACTAATTCAAATTAGACATATCACTAATTTTAAGTGATATCACTGTTTCAAATTAAACATATCACTAATTCGAATTAGTGATATGTCTAATTTGAAACAGTGATATCAATAATTAGAATTAGACATATCACTAATTGCTACTTGCCTCAATCCATAATAGTGATATCACTATTTTATATTACTAATATCAGCATTTCCGACGAATTAGTGATATCACTAATTCTGCACATAGTCATTTTTCTTTCGTATGGTTAAATATTCGATGCCTGTCTCGGCCAATAGCATCACTTGCCGCCGACTTGGCAACGGTATCAGTTACCGTGGTATACGTGGTTACTTTCAAAGTGTTTGTATCTCACAGTAAATTTACCGTTTACATAATGTCTACGCGGCTCAGTGATGTTGCACAAACGGCATTGTCTGCTATTCACGCTGCGCAGCAGTCAACAGGCTTATAGCGCTACACATTGAATGGCAGGGGATAGACGTATATATAGGCAGCTCATGTACACTCAACAAATGAAAGTAAGAAATAGCTCTATTTACGTACTCTTTGATTTAATTGATTATGAAAAGTTTTTAAAAGCATGCCTGCAGGACAGACACTGACACAACAATAGGCACTGATACACTGGGAGAGCGGCGGGTAATTTGCTGCCAGTGCTATGTGGGGACAATGCACAGTCTTCATGTAGGCTTCCTTGTAGTATTATACTCTATAAAATTACTTTGATGTAGGCCTACACTTCAATTAGTAGGCCTACGCAAAATTATAGGCTACCACGGTGTTTAATTTTATTTACTGAGATATCTGTCGATTATTTTTTAAACTTCCTACATGTAGGAAGTTTGTGTATTGTATTGTGCATGATCTAGCTATTTTAGACTGCTATCAGTTTTTTACATTACCTAATAGTATTACTCGTGGTCATGAACTGAAACTGGTAAAGACACATTGCTATATAAATTGTCGCGCTCATTTCTTTGCCAATCGTTGTATTGACGTATGGAACAGTCTTAAGTCTGACACTGTGCTTGCCTGTTCAGTAGCTTCTTTTAAATGTCGGTTAAATGCCTACGATTTTAGTAAATATCTGCGTATTGTTAAAAAAAATATCTGCGTATTGTTTAGGGATGGCTCTAAGTGTCATTATGACCATCCATTCCTTTAGTGATTGTTTCTGTTATGTTGCATTGTTTGGTATGTACTGTTACCATTGCTAATAAATGAATATACATACATACATACATAGTTGTGCTGTGTAATAATAGTTTTATTTGTCCAGATGGTACAAAAGATTCATTATAAATTTCTTGTCTATTTAGACGTGTAAGTTTAATTTCATAGATTGAATTGTATTATGCGCATGTATGCCTGATATGAGCATTTAGCCACTGGCGTACTTGCTTACTCACTTACCTAAATTTGCTCTCATCTCCTAACCGATTGCTATTGTTTGTTCTAGGTTATTACAGCATGCACCAATCAGACGTCTGCTGCTACGCTGCTACTACTGGAAATGGAGCAGGTACCTAAATTACTGCCTTTGTATTGGACAAGTCGTAGACAAATTCAAGCCGATGTAGCAGCTTTTTTAATGATACTTCAGAACACATCGACGTGTCAGATTCCACTGTCCATTCATATTCTCTGGGGCATTCAGATGATGATGCTAGTGACTGTGATACGGGTGTGATGAATGAAAGTAATTATAAGGATGTTGACGGTGATGATGATGCTGAAATGTGTGTGAGTGAGACTGATGATGATGCTGATGATGAGGGGGTACGAAATTTTCTCACGATAAACCAGAGTCCTTGGGCAGTCAAAAGGGAAGATTTCGTGATCCTCACTGAGCTCAGTTGCTTTTGGACTTGTATTGCTGACCGCTGTGTTATAGCTCTTACTTTACGACAACTGTCTTACCACTGACTATTGGAGTTGTCTTGGTATACTGAGCCATTTATGTAGTGCTATGATCTGTTATTGCCTGTTTGCAGTTATTATCCAATATGCATGCTAAATCTTGCTCTTTAATGGCTGTGTAGGTGATAAGTTGATCTCCAATATAATGGAGATGAACTCGAAAATACTCTTTATTGCACCAGCAGCAGCTGATGATGCAACAGTCGAAGACGTGAGTCACAAGCACGCCACGGCTGCTGGCTGGTATGGTGCTGCCACTGCAGACAGTCGACAAGCTGCAGGCTCTCGATCGAAGGCTGCTGGCGTCGCCTGCTGAAAAGCAAACACTGGTATGTACACCTCTCACTTACTGTTATCAGCGAGCTCGTGGTTGCATTAGCAGACTAGCAGAACTGCAAGAAGTTTTCAGGAAGTGTTGGTAAGCACAACAAGAACCAGTAGGGGTGTTCAAAAAAATTTATTTCCTCCAGACTACGTCAAATTGAATTTTTTCCCATTCTACAGCCATTGATTGATGTAAGAATCTTTTTTTCCTATTTTTAGAATGAGGGCTAGGGGTCCCTCAAAGCACCCAAACATGGTAGCATATGTAATCGAGTAAATATGCAATGGCAA
>Ga0209671_1007314_pt1 | contig 11447 bp, 6 predicted proteins | sample WorMetHERISLAND2_2_FD_187401 | JGI IMG/M metagenome (GOLD analysis project Ga0209671, IMG submission 187401) | Marine gutless worms symbiont microbial communities from Max Planck institute for Marine Microbiology, Germany - Olavius geniculatus... | ecosystem: Host-associated > Annelida >...
CCTAGCTGTACTGCACATACAACATCAGGTATTAGCCAAGAGGTTGAAGAAATTAAGGCTAACGTTTTTTTATTCAACGTTATGAACAGTTTTTTTCTGCCACGTTTATAAAAAACTTTTAAAGTTTTTAAAAAAAATTTCTGGAACGTTTTTCCTCTGCAATGCATAACCGGCATATTTTGCAATGCATTATGCAGTGTTCTGTACATTGTAATTTGTAATATACTGTGCGACTGATTGTAAGGAAAGTTACGTTACGGGACTTGCAGTTCTATCACATACGACGCATGATGCCATGATTGATCAATCTGCTACAAAAAATACTTGTCTGTTTAATAGAGAATTTATTCCTAGACAGAACACTTGAATTTGCAATTTTTGATCTAGCAAATAGGCTCCGATGATTCCCAGTCCCACTAATTTGACTATTAAATTTAACTGAGTGTACATAATAGCTAAATAAAAACTAAGTATCATTTATACTGCAAATGTAACTTCTGGCGATTCGTGGTTTTTAATGTTTACACAAACCGATATTAACAATTTTTTTCGCCCAGCCGCGATTTTCGCGACGGCGGCGGCGGCTTAGAATTTTCGCGGCTGGGCGAAGGCTTAGCAAAATCACGGCGCGGCGGCGGCGGCTAAGTCGGAGGCTCAGAGGTCAAATTGGTAGCTCTAACATTCCAGTATTTTATTGCCAGTATTTTGGTCGCTATTATACATTTTTGTGTCTGCAGTTGAAAGAACTGAGTCATGACAATATAAAGCCATTCATTGGAGCATGCGTGGAGCCAGGACACATCTGCTATCTGACGCAGTGGTGTAACCGAGGCACTGTTCAGGTAAAGGCCTCGGTTTGCTACGATTGTTTTAGCTGTACTGCAAATTTACAATACAATTTTACAACACATATATATTTTTTGGTTGTTTTCAAAATATTTAGCATAATTTTATTTTGACTTAAACACGATCTTAGACAACGTACTTACGTTTGCCTAATTATGTGTGATGTTACAGGATGTTATTGGAAATGACGAGATTAAATTGGATTTTTTCTTCAAAACCTCACTAACAAATGACTTTGTCAATGTAAGTATCATATAGTTAGTTTTCAAACTTTTCAGCGCTGTCGAAATCAGTTTCGATTTCTGAAACTGTAAACCATTGCCGTAGTTTTGCGATTTATTTTTGTTTTATATATAAAATTGCGCATGTTACTAGATTGATTTTTACAGTAGCAATTGTTGTATAGGTTGTTTGTTAGTTTTGTCAGAGAAACGGTTTTCTGAATAATCTGTGGCAATTAAAAATTCGATCAGCTAGGCTGGCATTTTTATCACTAACAACATGTTCGGATGTGACCAAACTAGACAATTACAAAAGCAAAGATTTAAGACAACACAAAAGTTATATTTTTAGTTTAAAATGGAAATACAAAAGTTACATAACGGATTTTGTTAATGTGATTTTATTAAATTTTTTGTCATGCAGTTTAAATACTTGTGCTTTACAAGTGTATGCCACATCACTTGATGTAAAATTGCAAACATAATTTTATGCTTATTCAAATGACCGGTATAGGGAATGGTTTACCTGCACAAGTCGGTGTTTCAATCACACGGTTACCTGTCCAGTGCTAACTGTCACGTCGACAGTCGATGGGTTCTGAAAGTATCTGGCTTCTCACTTCATGCGTTCAGAAAAAGCGACTGCACAGAACAGGTTATTAATAAACACTTTATGTTGTGTGGTTATTTTTGTAGCTCATGTTCATCATGCTATGCAAATCATCCACCAAATTTATAAATTGAGTAAAAGATACTTTAGTCATTCGTTATGATCAGTGCATTATGGTTGTCATCACACTAAGAGCGTAATCGATTTAGCAAAAACTGAAACCGGTTTCCTTTCGGGGTAGCAGTTTTCTGCAATCCATTAAGAAAACCGAAACCGGTTTCGTGAAACTGGGGTTAACTGGCGAAATCGTCTCTGGACCAGGTTTCGCTGGTTAAAACCAATTTTTCGTTTGTTTACTTGTGCAATATTAGGCGCAAATAAGACCAAAATTGAGATACATTTATTTTTATCATTATATAATTATTATATATGTTATATGTAAATGTATGTAATAGCGTCATATGGCAGATATTTTTGTATGCGTGTGTGGTAGATGTGAATTTGTTTGACAAGATCATTGTTTTACGTGTGTGTATTGCCTAGTCATCGTACCGTATCCATTGTCGGCTAATTATATTGACAACTGACTGAAAAAAATGTTTGAGAATTTTGCGTAATAAAACAGTCATGCATTGTAGAATTGCGAACGTCGTTTCATAGCACATCTTCTTGGTTTTCATTCAACGTAAGCTGCAATGTTATCGTTATACTCACGCGGTGACACGCCCCATTGCGTGTTTGCATAGAAACCAGTTTCGTGCAGTCTATTTACACATCGAAACCTAAACCCGAAACTGGTTTCAGTTTTGTTAAATCGATTACGCCCTAAGTGTACACTGCGTTCAGAAAAAAACACCCACTCACGTTTTCTTTTTTTATCTCCGTGAAAATGGCCAGATTTTTACAAAATTTTTAGAGAATGTTTAACAGAAAACAAGCACTCCACCTGTGAACAAATTAGATATTCTTTGCTAACAGTGACGTCACGCTGACGTCATATTTCCGTGTTTGTATATTACCATCAATTTTACCATTGAAAACAGACATTGGTAAAATGTTAAAACAGACCAATTTGTTATTGTGTTGACTAAACCCCAAAATATGCTAATTCCTTACACGATTTTTCATTTTAAACTGTTTTCGTGGTTTATTTTTTTGGCTGAGTGCGAGATCCTCAAATTTGCTGATGTTGGCAAGCACACGCACATGTGTCACTGCATTGATAACCACTTGCTCGCTATCAGTCAAATGGCTTGATACTGCCGGTCATGTCAATTTTTTCACTTAAACATTTTATTTCATCAATATTCGATTGTCTGTGTATTGTCCGGAAACATATTGTGCTGCGTTCCATTGGGATCGTAAACTCGTCTTCACGAGAAGCGGAAACTGGTGATCACCATCGTGAGCGTCCCAAACACTGGAAATAAATTGGCAGGAAGCAACGTAAACGAAGTAAACAAAGTCGTAAAATGCAACAAACACTGGATCTATCCTAATAGTTTTTCCACTCGAATACGCATACTAATTTTAATCGAAGTTTAGTCCGAACCACAATCTTAATTAACTTATCACTAAAATTGCTGGGTGAAAAAGTTTTGCACAATACGAACCTTTCCACCCCACCTACAGGCATTAGCTGCGACTGCGAGTGTTATTCGCTCTACATACTGCGACCTAGGCCTATTATCTTACGCTTAAATTACAGAAAACTCATAATATATTCATAATAATGTTGATTACCAAAAATAGCCCTTTATTGCAAATTATTGCATTTTACGACTTTGGTTACTTCGTGTCCGTCGTTTCCCGCCAATTTATTTCGTTTGTCACGAAAATGGAGGTATACTATAGTCGAAAGAATCACGAGTTCACGACTTGCGTTCACGAGCTAACTGCGTGTTTGGGACAGAATCGATTTCGTGATCACGGTGAACACGAGTTTACGATCGCAATGGAATGCATCACTGCACAAACGTGCTGCTCCTTAACCCTTGCTGACTCGCAAACATTTTATCAAAGGTATGTCTTTAACGGTAGAACCCATAGTTTACAAACACGAAAATATGACGTCAGCATGACGTCATTGGTAGCAAAGAATATCTACCTTTTATATTGGTATAATACTTGTTTTCTCTTAAATATTTCCTGCAATTTTTGTGAAAATCTGAACAGTTGCCAGAGATATAAAACAAAACGTGAGTGGATGTTTTTTCAGTGTTTAGTTGTAAAACTGTTTTTTTGTTTATTAGCGTTTATGTGATGATGTTGACGAAACGGTCGTTTTTAATGGACAAAGTGCGTTTATAAAAGGTCGTATTCACCGCATTGTCAGAGATAAACAGTTAAAATGTTTAAATTTGCAGCAAAAAAACTATTTCGTATAGAAGTGATGCAAAAATTGCGAAAACGTTATTTTTCTACATGCCTGTATGAAGCTACAATATTGTAGCACCTGATGAGGCAGGTGATGCAATGACGTTATTTTGCGTGAGCAATACTCAGAAAAGTAAGTACCGATATCTACAATAATTTATATCTATTTCATCATTTTGTAATAAAAATTAGCGAATGTAGACTGCTTTGGCTGATAAAATAATTTTACAGTTATGTATTAGAATTTCGCCAAAAAGCATAGTAGGCTACGAAAATAGATTTAACCGAAAAATAGTGAAATTTACTACGACTCTTTGGAGATTGTGTCGCAATGCTACTTTAGCAACTTAGACCTATTGAAATCGGTTTATACTTGTCAAAATATTGTGCAAATATAGGAATTATACCAATGAAAAGCACATTGCATAAAATAATCGATACAGGTGGACGACTTTAAGTTTTACCGCGATCAGTTGTGGACAGCACCTGAGCTGCTGCGTATGACAACTCGACCTATCAACGGAACTCAGAAAGCTGACGTCTACAGCTTCGCTATCATCCTGCAAGAAATCATGTTCAGAGCCGAACCGTACTTTATCGACTTGGACCCACCGCACAGTAAGACACGAAATTCTATTATAATCACGACGTTTTATTTTAATTGATGCCGTTGTCAACTTCATACAACTTGTCAGTTTGACCATGTCGAACACGTGTAGGCCTATTGACTGAATAAAGTCAAAAATAATTAAATTATCACATATTCACATTTGTCGATTTAGACATTTTACTAATTTATGTGTGGTAGATGTTTTAACGTTTTGCATTAAAAAAGTTTACACTTTAGTTACCGTACTTATTTTTTTACCTATTACTTCCTTACTAAACGTTGTATGGGCCTATTTTACAAATAATATATTGCTATTTTTTTAGTAATTGTGGAGAAAATCAAAGACACTCGTACCTCGTTCTACCGTCCTGAACTTCCCCAGCAGGAGTCTGAGGGCGTGCATCCGGGCATTTTGAATCTGATGAAACAATGCTGGGCCGAAGAACCGACTGAAAGACCTTCGTTTGATGAGATCGCCAAAATTCTGAAGAAAATTAACAGAGGAAAGTCAGTATTACATTTACTCTCATACAGGCAGTATTTTTGTGCGCAGTAGTTTGAGGGAAAAATATAACGTACCTACTGTTGTAATCTGTAGTTTTTTTGCCGAACGGTCTAGACCGCAAACATTAAGCGTATACACTGTAGGTGCAGCACATGAGTTAGGAAAAAATAAAGTAAATACTAAATGCAAAGTAATAATGAAACCGATCCCAGCATGATGCCCAAATCGGTTGAGAACAGGAGTATCGTTTTTGAAAAGGCCGGGTGGTTTATGTCATCATTTATAAAGCTTTTGGAAAACACTATAAGTCTTCTCGGCAGTATTTGTGGCTACGTTCGACTGCGTGAAGAGTGCTCACTGTTATCAGCACTAGACCCTTAAGCCGCCGACTTAACCGCCGCGGCCGGGCCATGATTTTGCTAAGCCGCCGCCGTCGCCGCAAAAAGCGCGGCTAGCCGAAAAGTTTTTGCTAATATCGGTTTGTGTAAACACTGAAAGAACCACAAAGAGTAGTAGTAATAATGTCCCGTAACGTAACTTTTCCTACAATCAGTCGCACAGTGTTACAACGTACACAACACTTGCTACATACTGCATAATGCATTGCAAAATATGTCATCTGAGCATTGCGTAGACGTGGCAGGAAAAACTGTTCATAAGCGTTGAATAAAAACGTTAGCCTTAATTTGTTCAACCTCTTGCCTAATACCTAATGCTCTAGACACAGTAGACTACAGCTGGAACTAAGGACATAGAGAGAGAAGCGAAAGAGATAACTTTATTCAATTTTAATTTAACCGTGTGATCACATTATCATATACTAACTGAGCAAACTACAACAAAACTGAAATCTGCATGTGAATTATAAATTCGTTTCTGTGATGGTTTCAAAAGTGCTTTTCAAAGTTTTTGATAGTATTTTTAGTAAACTTTTTTTAAATATAAAAAAACGTTTACAAAATAAAAAAAAACAAGAAATTTGAGCTGATGCTCACGAGACGCGCGAAAGCCTATAGCAGTTACTGGACAACAACGGTAAAATAACGACGTTTACGGGGGTACGGCTCTTTGATGCCCTCGTGCGCAAGTTTCCTTGAACCTAGAAAATCGAGACTTAAACTGTTTAAATCTACGTTTAATGCTGAAAATTTCGTCCAGAGTCTGTCCATGTTTATCTCAATTGGTTTCGGCGCAATTCGCTTTTGAAATGTGTCTCGCAGCCCAAAATCGCCAAAAAATTATTAAAAAACCCCTATTTTGGCGTTTGAAGTCATTTAAGGTCAATGGATTCGGCGCCAATTGACAGCCAGTGTACGACTTCCTATTAGTGATTAATAGTAACCTAGGCCCTATCTGGCACCGTTACTGAGATACAGCGACTTATTGGCTAAAAATCGCGAATTTTATTCACCCCCCCCCTCATTTAGCGTTCTCGTTAGGGGTGACCCCCTTCGAATTTACGGAAAAGCTTTACGGTTCCTGAAACTAGAGTCTTCCAGGCAGCTGATGGTGAAGATTTGGTGATCCTAGCTTGCACCGTTTTTGACTGATTCACTCGTGTGACGGCGGACGGACAGACGGACGGACGGACGGACGGACAGAATTGCAATGGCTAAGACGCGCTGAAAGCAGTAGCTGCTTTCGCGCGTAAAAAAACGTTAAAAACGCAAAAACGTAGCAAAATTGTAAAATCTGCATGAAACTGCAGTAACGTAGCGAAAATGCAAAGCCGCTGTCGCTGTGAAAATCGCGGCTAAGCCGGGACCTATAGCGCGAAAATGTTAAGCCAGCCGTGAAATTTACGGCTAGCCGGCTTAGAAGTCTAATCAGCACCCTCCGGATGCTACAAAGTGTTTTCACTGCATATCTAACGTGTTTTTTGCTCATAAGCAAAGCTTTTTGTAGGCCAAGTTGTTATGTGTGATGAACTCATTATCAAAAAACCACGTTTATTTTAAAATGTTGTAGAATTACTGCTTTTTATACGTTACTTTAACTCAGTTTGAAAATGAACATGCTCGATAATAAGTAAAATACAAATACCAAGTTTTCTGCTTTCAAGTGGTGAGTAGATTTATTATATTGCGTGTATGCATTTTATTGGAGAACGTGTCGAAGCCACTTGAAAAAATAATTAGTCAGTAGCAGTTATCAACAGTATGTTTGTCTATCTATAACATTTTAAAAATTTGCATTTTGTAGAAAATTTGACATAGTTGACAGCATGCTGCAGAAGCTAGAAAAGTATGCGGATAATTTGGAGAGTATTGTGGAACAAAGAACTGCGGAACTGCAGGACGAGAAACAAAAGACGGACATGTTGCTGCACCGCATGTTGCCAACGTAAGCTCTTCTTATCACCGGATAGTGTCAGACTGAAGTTACTAAGTTAGAAATTGAATACTATTATCGCACATTCGCACTGTAAAATATGTGCGAAGTATGCTGTATCTTTGCTTTATGTTTTTCATTATCAAAGACGGCGGGATAAGAAAACCGGTGAGAGCAGTGTGGTGCAGCGACACGTTTGTGGCCTTAGTATGTGTATGTGTGTGTGTCAGTATGGCCATTACAAGCCAGGATGGTTATTGTTGTCACCAATTATGGCCAGAATGTAGACCTAGGGTTCTTATGACTAAAATTGTACCCTGCAGGCAATACCGTTGCCAACAACAATCGCTCATCATCCTACAGTGTTACACAAAAAGTCATCCCGATTTTGTTCCTCGCAGTAGGTTTTACGTTTTTGTTTGCTACACACAAATCATGAAGGTGTAAAATGTTTTGGTTTAAAACACAAGTAGTGCAGTTATGCTAATTTGATCAGCTCTACCACAATAATGTCATACTTATACACTTAACAGCAGTCTTGTTGTCATGCCAATTTGCCTACATTTTGTTACCGGTAAGCATAGACTTACATTAGCTTATATTTTTGCTGTTATGTGTTAGTTTCGTTGCGGATGAGTTAAAGGCAGGGCGTAATGTGGCTCCACAGATGTATCCTAGCGCCACAATCTACTTCTCTGATATTGTCGGGTTCACGGTGTTGTCGTCTGAAAGTTCTCCGATACAGATCGTGGAACTGTTGAATGATCTCTACAGTACGTTCGACGACACCATAGCACGCTATGACGTCTACAAGGTCAGTTACGTGCTCGATGATCACATGATCATAATTAATGTCATTGTTACCTACCGCAGATATAACCTGTAGTAAGCGTTGACGCAAGGACTTAAGTGGTAGACACGTAGTGAATGAAATTTAATCTCAGTGTTGATATAGCGAAAAAAGTAGAGCCGTGTGTGTGCTAGTGTGTGCTAAATTTCTGCAACATTATGCGTAAAATATTTTTATGTTCCGAGGACGTAAATCTTTTTACATGAAATTTTCCCGCTCAAGATGCACAGCAAAAAATATGAATGCTTAAGCAAACGTCATATGGAGTCATGATGTGCCGCCTTTGCAAAAGTAGTATTTAACACAAAGTTTCTGTCGGCGTGAGCTGAGAGAAAATTGTGTCATGGTTGCAAGGTTGAGACGATCGGAGACGCGTACATGGTTGTGAGTGGATTGCCAAAACCAAACGAAGGACGACACATCGTTGAGATCTGCAATATGGTGCTCTTTTACATTCTCTGAAGCGATCTTTAATTCTACATAAATTGCGTATATACAGTAAAAAAGATCTGCAATATGGCTCTTGATCTTCTGGATCAAGTGTCTCGCTTCACGATTCGTCATCGTCCTGACGAGACTCTCAAACTACGCATTGGAATACACACCGGACCCTGTGCTGCAGGCTTGTCATAGAATTGCAGATAATATTGGACACTAGTTTACATTAGCGGCAGTTTTAGTTAGGCCTATTGACAAAGTGATGTTTAAACCCTTTTGTAGTTATACCAGATATGGACATTTTAAAAATGCAGAAACACAGTCGTAAATAATTTTCCAGAAATTTGAGGTTTTGTTTTGTGTTAATTATTTTGTGTACGTGGCGTTGACATTTGCCGGTTATCATATTTGATTGTTGTGCTGATGATGTAAGTTTACGCGTAATCGTCGATTTTCACTTTGTGACTTTTTACGCGCGATAGCAGAATGCTTCGCGCGTCTTAGCTATGGCCTAGGCGTATGACCGTCTGTCCGTCACACTCTGCAGCCCTATCAAAACGATGCAAGCTAGAATCACGAAATCTTTATTGTGAGCTGCTTTCAGGACTCTAGTTTTATCGAGACGAAATTTGGAGCTCCTGGACTAAGGGGTACTTCTCAAACGAGAGCGTGAAAGAAAGATGCCCTTTTCGCTAAGAAATTCTTATTTTATCGCTATTGACTCGTCTGGCGTAAAAAAAACGGTTGCAGCTAGTCGCAGACATGCTGCGTGTGATAACAAGCACTGGTGACGAGCTTTTTAGGACTATCAACATCGATGACCTTCAATGACCTTGATCCACCAAAATAAAAAGTTTTAGTGAATTTTTCGCGATTTTGAGCTGCGACACACATTTCAAAAGTGAACTGCGCCGAATTGGCTGAAGATAGACCAAAACAACCTACGTGTGATTTTTTTAGCATTTAACGTTGATTTTAGGGCGGTAAGTTCCGACTTTTTAGGTTCAAGGAGGGCGTCAAAGAGGGGTACCGTTCTAAAAAATGATTATTTTTCAGATATTGGCTCGTCTACCGTGAGAACAGTTACAGATAAGCACATACTGCTGCTAATTAAAACAAGAACTGGTGACGAGCTTTTAGTAGTGTTAACATTGATAACCCTCAATAACCTTGAACCTACAAAATTAAAGGTTTTAGTGTTTTTGCGACTTTCGCACAGTTTAAAATGTCTGGAAATAGACCAAGACCTGTCGCGCATCTCATAAGCTTTTCTCAAATTACTTGTCATGTGTAACATAAAAAAACGCTGCAGTGGTTCTAACTATCGACTATGTGCATGCGCTGTGTATACAGGAGTGGTGGGACACGCAATGCCAAGATACTGTCTGTTTGGTGACACCGTGAACACGGCTTCACGCATGGAATCAACCGGAGAAGGTTGTGATTATTCATGTAAACTTCGGCGATATCCGACAACAAATGTGCAGATGCAGTTAACATTTTGGGCGCATGTTTTATGTCTTTGAAGACAGTTACGTGAAAGCTTATTCGGTTTATCGGCTTTAGCAAGGTGCACAATAATTATCGCAGACACAATACAGACGGACCACGTTGCGGTAGTCTGTAGCAATAGCCGATATAGCGGAAGCTTTGGCGAGCTTTGGTATCCGAGAAGCGCGATGCCCCCGAAATTGCAGCGACACGTGAAGGCGAAACGTTGTAGGTCTATAGCGAGTGATTTGTCGAATTCATCCGACCGCAGTTGAGACACAGGGTCGGTTGAATGAGTCTGCTAGTCACAAGCCATTTTTATGCTATTGACTTAATCATAGATTCTACTTCGTGCGTTACGTGCGTAGCATGCGAAACTGTCACCCGTCTATTCACAATTAAATGTTTTGAGTTCAAACTTTGGCGAGCAGGTAAGTTTTACTGAACCCAATGGCGAATTTGGCTTTTATAAGATAAAAATAGCACATTTTGTGATGGGTGCGTCTTCCTAGATTATAATATACCGAAGTAATGGGCTACTCGATGCCGAAATATCGTCAAATTTTATAGCATTAGCTCAAGAAAGCTGTGGCGTATTTTTCAGGATGAGACAACTGGAGAGTGAAAACGCGTGTATGACCTGCTAGACTTATTGCTAACATATTTCACCGTGATACTCAGCGGAAGCCGACCACGTTTATCCAATTTTTAGTCCGCCCGAAAACGATAGTTTTCGGAAGGACTTCTGTTTTACTGCAGATGTTTTATTTTTTCTTCCGACGCGAGATCTCCGAGATGCGTGGACCGACCGGCGTGAAATTTTGCACGATGGTCAGTATTAGGCCCTATTTTATAATGCCGTCCAAAATTTTGGGAGGCACACCCCAAAAAAATTTCGGGGGCGAAAAATATGCAAAATTTGGCCCGATTTCGGACGACTTGGAAGTTCGGCGGCGAATATCTCTGAAACGAATAAAGATATTCAAAATCGGATTTTTATTCCGTCTACCGCAATTCCTTCTGCGTTAGGCGAAACAAGGCCGGTGAACTTTGGTCCAGTAACCTTGGAGATGTCGATGTGAACTCGTACCCACCTAAAGCGCATTTTTCGGAAGAACATATTTCGGCCCCTAGGGGGTGCTGCGCCCTTAAATTTTTACACGCGCTAC
>Ga0209671_1007317_pt1 | contig 11446 bp, 6 predicted proteins | sample WorMetHERISLAND2_2_FD_187401 | JGI IMG/M metagenome (GOLD analysis project Ga0209671, IMG submission 187401) | Marine gutless worms symbiont microbial communities from Max Planck institute for Marine Microbiology, Germany - Olavius geniculatus... | ecosystem: Host-associated > Annelida >...
GGTACAATGCTAGTACACTGTTTTTTTTTTCTGTCTTGTGTGTTTGACTGGAAAATCTGTTTGTTTCATTCATGAGGACTGACTACAGTGACGGCAGTTTTGCTGTTATTGATCTATTATGTGGAAGAGGCTAGCAGCTGAATTTCTTAGAACATTTCTGAGGACTTAAGCTGCTGTGCGTGTAACAGTTGATATGGCACATTTGCTGCATATATTCAAATTTGCAATGCGTTTGCAGCAGTAAAAGTAAGGACATACAGTGTCACAGTAACAGTGCTGTTTTGCTTGCACTAGACCTTTACAAAAGAGAACTGCCCGGATCAGTGGCTATTATAGTTATAACTTTTTGTTAATCATTTTACTTCAGCTCTTGCTGAGGGACTAAGACAGAACAATAATAATACAACTTGGAGTTACAAAACAACATAAATATGATTAATAGCAATAATGTTGCATTGGGTGTGTGTTAGTCATCTATGTTGAGTTGTAATCAGACTGATGAATGGAAAGGCTGGATGCAGCTAGTTATACTCAACTATCACCTGACAACTACAACAACAGCAACTACTACTACTACTACTATTACTACTACAGGAAGAACTAATACTGCTAATGTTGCAACTAGTAGTGTGTGTGTTAGCCGTCGACATTGAGTCGTGATCAAACTGATGAATGGAAAGGCTGGATGCAACTTGTTATACTCATCTATCATTTGACTGGAGCCAGTAAGATCCTGCCAATCTACATGCACATCAGGGTCATGGTGTCGTCATACCTGTTCCTTTCTGGCTACGGACATTTCTGTTACTTCTTCAACAAGGCAGATTTCACCATCCATCGACTTATCACGGTATTTTGCTGCTACCCGATACTACCTCTATTACTACTACTGTTGCCGCAACCGTACGTAATTGAAGTGTTACATAATTCCGATTTATTTTTAAATATTCGAAGTTTTGTTAATTGAAATATTGTTTATTTGTATGTTATTGTGGCTTGATGCAATGGTTAGCATAATAATTGGACTGGTGACCGCAAGGTCATGAGTTTGACTTCCGGCAATTCCATTGCTAAGCAACAGCCCTGTGCAAGTTGTTCACACATACACATAATAATATTTATTATTATTAGGATATGTGCCTTTGTCACCGTGTAGTATAATTTGGTACTGTGCATATAACTGAACTGTGTTTGCACTCACTGCAAATAACAGTCAGATAATGCAGTGTTATGCAGTGTTCGATATTTTCTTGATATCCATGAACTACAAAGTGAGTTATGTGTGTGTTGAAATGAGGGTTGTTGCTTATTTTTCTGATGCGGTGTATTACTACAACTGCTATATTACTAGTGTTTGTTGGTTGTCATTGCAGGTACTGGTGCGGTTTAATTTTCTTGTGATCATTCTGTGCTTGGTGATGAATCGGCCGTATCAGTTCTACTACTTTGTGCCACTCGTATCATTCTGGTTCGTCGTCATCTATGTCACAATGGCTGTCTGGCCGCGCATCACAACTACCTCAGTCAACAGTATGTACTAGTAGTACTAGTTGTTGTAGTTGTTTTTGTAGTAGTAGTAGTAGTAATATTTGTAGTCGGTATATTCGTAGTGGTTGTAGTATTATTATTATTTCGGTTTGTTGTCATCTACGTCATGATGGCTGTCTGACTCCACATTACAATCATCTCGTTTGATAGGAAGTTGTAATATTGGTAATAGTGGTGGCATCTGCTGCAGTGTGACTTTAGTTATATTACTAGGGTTAAGGTTAGGGTTAGGCTAACCCTAGTTAGCAACAGCAAGAGCATTGACAGGGGGACAAAGTGTGGCTGGTGCCAAGTAGTAATAGCAGCATTGTTGAGTGCATTGATACTGTGAATTGCATGGCAGAAAGGTCACCTGGCTTGCAAAAGTACTACAACAACCATTCTCGAAAGATTACTGAGATGCTCAGCTGTAATAGTTGTTGTTGTAGTAGTAATAGTAGTAATTGGTGTGTATATATTCGTATGCACAGATGCTCGGTTGCAGTATCTATTGATGCTGATGAAGTTTGCTGTACTTATCACTGTCATCACACTCATGTATGCCTCTGAGGTAAATGATTTGTTTATGTGAATTTGCAGTTACGTTTGCTTAGAGCAAGTAATACAGTAGAGCATGTGACATTAGCACCAAGCTTACTTTTAGATCTGAAGGTGTAGAAACACTGCTGAAAATACACAGAATCACTCTGGTCCAACTGTTAACTGCTTACATTCTTCCACAGAAGTAAGATCACTGCACGTACGATAGTCGACAAGGAGCAAATACTTACACGTGGGAAACATACTTACGCACACAAAAAGTGTGATAATGGCTATGAAACGATTCACAGCCAACTGTTTATGTTGTGTGATTTGATAGTAAAGATGGCAGTAACAACTATGATGATTGCAGTTTTGTGGCTGCTATTAGATTGTGCCGTATCTGTCTTAGCTCTAAAAATTTGTTAGAGTCGACTTGTCAACAAACAGATAGACTTGGCTTAAAAACATTAGCTGTTCTCTTCAGTAGAGCTGTGTCGTGGTTGTGTTGTAAGTGTTTTTTGAGTGGATATTTATGTCTTGGTTGGCTGTGTTGTGTTGTAGCTATTCTTTGCTGTTGCTGTATTGTAGGTATTCTTTGAGCGGATATTTCTGTCTCGGGTTCTCAAGCCTTTGTTTGTATCGGCCGATGACTCGGTGCTCGACTGGAGATTCAGATGGCAGCTTGATCGATACGTGAGTACTAGTTGTAGTAGTAGTAGTAGTAACAGTAATAGTAGTAGTACTGGGTTGCTGTTTGTTGCCCAAGTACAGTGTATAGAGCCATTACTTAGTGGGTAATTTTTTGTTACTCTGTTACTGTCTGTTTGTTTATTGTTGTGACTTTAGTCAAAATTTTGACACATAAAATGACTTATTAATTTCGTGATTAATCATTAATTTTCACAGCTTTTGTATATTTCCAATCTTCTTTGGAGAAGTGGCATGGATCTCCGTTTGACTCCTTAGTGGGACAAGAGGGATGCTAGTTACGGAAGGGTCGTGGAGAGGTGTGTTGTAGTGTTACTGCCCAAAAACTTGGCAGCCATTTAAGTGCTGATTGGGGACCTGTGTATAAAAATACTGGAACGTTTGAGCACCAGCAACGACTGTTTTGGTGTGCTCTGGTAGTGACATGTGTGCGGTAGTCGTAGTAGCAGTAGTAGTATCGGAGGTGGTATGTCTGCAAGTTGCACACCGTGATGTCACGTATGACATGTGTCTGTGCAGAGTACCGTGTATGGGATGGGGTTTGCGTTTGCACTGATCGTCGCCAAGAAGCGCAAGCTGCTGGGAAACAACGGGGAATCCCAGTCCGGCCTGTGCCGAGTTTTCATCTGGGTCGCTGGCTTCCTGTCGGTCGTCAGCCTCATTGTGAGTAGATAATCATTTTTGCCTTTGTTGCTCTTAGTAAGTAAGTGAGTAAGTAAGTAAGTAAGTAAGATTATTTAGAAGGCGCAATTTAACAATAGCCACAATGCGCCGCACTCTCAACGCTCAAACAAAAATGTCTTTAATTGCCATTTAAACTGTTCAAAGTTAATGTCAGTTTGTCTCAGATGAGCTGGCAGACTGTTCCACAGCCTTGGACCTGCAGCAGCAAAGCATCTGTCTCCAAAGCTGCTGCAGGTCCTTCTGACGACACACGTCTTTGAGTTGGCAGATCGCAGCTGACGACGATCTTCGTCGGAGGCTCTTGTTAGCAGTCTGTACATTAGAACAGATGGTTTGAAATGTTTCGTTGCTTGACTGCATACTGCTGGTTGCCATATTTAGTATAGCTGAACTGAATAGTGACTTTTAATGTTTGGCCAAATCTGAATACGTATATTGAATGACAGTATGAGCAACTAATAATCTGCCACTAGTGTATAGTAAAATGTAAAGATGACATTTTTAGTTGTAATGTGAAACATTTAGGTTATATTTTTCGTGTTTGTTACTCCATAAAATTAATTTTTTTGAATGAATTAACAAGCATAGTGTCAACTGCAGTAGTTTCTGGCTGCAGCTTGTAAGTAGTACAGATGCATGATCTTACAATATTCGAATTTTGAGAATGCAAATTAAAATTGTGTTACAAACTTTTTCTTGTATGTCCAGTGTGAGTCGGTCTTTGTGACTACAGATAGGATCATTTTCATATTGTATGCCAGCTGTAGTTACAAACTTGCTCTTGTATCTCAAGTGTGAATGGGTCATTATGGTTGCAGCGCCAGGCATACTTTTGTTAGAAACTTTTCTTGTATTTCAAGTGTGAATTGCTCTTTGTGGTTGCTTTGTCACTTTTTTATATCTCAAAAGTCTGAATGGGTCATTATGATTAGTGTGCCAGGCATACTATTACTAGAAACTGTATCTTCTATCTCAGAAGTGTGAATGGATCATTATGGTTGCTTTATTGTCAGGCATACACTGTCTTCACTCATCTGTGTCCACGCAAGAAAACCTGCAACGTCATACATTCATACCTTGCATTTATCCCGGTGAGATATGGCTTTTGGTTGCTAGTTAATATTTCCATCTTTTGCCAGTATAGTTGCTGCTGTTGGTTGCGTGTTAAAAACCTGCCAATATGCCCGAAATGTTCTCCCACAAAGACCCAATCTGACATAGACTATTTGCAGATAAGTAGGCTGTTTAAGATTAGAAGCAGCACCAGCAGGTGTCATAGTTGTACAGGGTGGGCCAAAAAAACTGGCACAATGTTTTTATATGTCGATAACTTTGTCAAATATTAACTGATTTTCAAAATTCTTTCACTGTTGGAATCAGGAGAAAATTTGTGGCAACATTATCACTATAGGTCCACCACACCTTTAGCGTAGCTACACTACCTGGTGAAATATCAGTGTCTTAAAAGTAACAATTAAAAAGAAGGCGATATCTGTAACGACACATTCTAAAAATGAACAACAGAAAACAATCTGTTTATTGTCTCAATTATTGTCTAAAGCAACTGTCACATCTTGCAGTTTTTTCATCGAAGTTGTTCAATACGTCCGCCTTGTGGATGATGCACTTAAGCCGACGACACCACTGAACGATGGCGCGATCATCCAAATGCTGCAAGTTTGCTCCACTCAGTGACAATCGCCTGCTTCAGCTGGTTGATTGCCGTGAATTGTCGATGTTGATAGACCATTTGTTGAAGGACCCCCCAAACAGCATAATTGACCGGATATAAGTCCGAGTAAATTGGCTCGATCAACGTTGATCACGCAATTGGTCAGTGTCGTCGCCGACTTAAGTGCGATGTCTGATATTTCACAAGGTAGTGTAGCGACATATGAGGTGTGATGAGATCTTTAGTGACAGTGTTGCTACAAATGTTCTTCTGATTTCGACAGTGAAAAATTTTGAAAATTGGTTTCTATTTGATAAAGTTATTAGCATATAAAAAAACTGTGCCAGTTTTTTTGGCCCACCCTGTAGTAAATGTAGTAGTTGTAGCAGTAAGATTGGAAGCACTTGTGTGAAAAACTTATCAGTGGCAATGAATTTGTTAGCAGTCGGTCAAAAGAAATTGACTAAAACTGAGGAGGAATTGTAACTTGTCATGGAAAACTGTTTTTTTAATAAGTTATATAAATTGATGAAAATACAGCTATCTATTTAAATTGTTTGTTGGTGTTTCCACAATCGCTGTTGCTTTCTGGCATCTGTTTACTGTTGATTACATTTGGGCCAACACCTGCTGTCGGCTGTTTCATTTACATACTAGTGTGCAAGATGTGGTTTACCTCAACATGGACCGGTGCTGCAAATGTTGTAAAATGTTCGTGAATTTCGTGGTGCCTGTAGCATCGTCACGTTGCCCGTAGATTAGAGTAAATATTGACAGTCCAAATGTTGCAGATCGTGGCTTACATTTGTCTGAGAAACATTCACGAGAGCTTACGTGCAAAATACAGCGTGTTCTTCGCGTGGTTTGGACGCATTTCACTCGAAGTAAGTCATCGGACATTTGATGTCTTGATTTTCTATTACAGCTGTCAAGTTACTGTGTTGTTTAGCACTTTGTCACATTCGTGAATTGATTGTGTTTGTGAAAGTTGAGAAATTAAAAAAAAATTTTTTAGTGAGAACAAATTACTTTGCACAGCTGTTTCATTGTGTTTAAACATTGCCATATTACAACAAATGGCACCAGAAACCGTCAGAACCATCTGTCAAACTTCCATTGCTTCGCCTCAGCTATTTTTGCTATAGAGTTTGTGAATCAACCTATAAAATTCCTAAGAAAACCTTGCTTATGAAATCATAAGTTTGCTGACTTAGGAAGAACTTTTTTAGGAAATATCTTGAGAACATTTGTAGTAAGTTAAGTCACAACTTTTGTCAGTATATAACGGAGATGTAGGAAGTGTCTTTATTATCTGTCCCATTGCTGTAGCATATCATGGGACAGATTATAAAATCACTTCTGTCATTCTGTCAGTTTGTCTGTAAACACTGCTACAGCTGTAATTTTGATTCGTTTTTGATGAAATTGTGCACAGTGATTCGGCGCTCGGAGAGTAAGGTCGAGTTTGTTTGGGGTGAAAATCCGATGACTCCTTCCCCTATTTTGCCCCAGTTTTTGTCCCTGCAATGCATTTTCAATGGGAAGGTTTTCGTACCGCAGTAAACAAACCTGTGGGCCTATAGTGACGGCTGATAGCCCAAAAACGTGTCTCAGGGGCGGCTATAAGCACGAAAGAGAAAAATAATTTAATTCCTTAATTTGAGCCTTTAACCCCCAAAATAGTGGTCACTGCATTTTCAATGGCCTGTCATTTACAAACATTTACAACTGCAGAAACGATTAATTTTTTGGTGCCATAAAGTCGTTTCTGTGCAGATTATTTCAGCAAAACAGCTGAATTAGTATTCGTTACAGTATTTAATTTACACATGTATAAAAAAGTAACAAAATGCCTGAAATTTGGAAAAATAAACTATCCAAGACAGCTAAACGAAATGCTAATCTCAAACATTATTATATGTGTTCGCCAGAGAGTACGCTACCTGCGTATGCATTATTGTTTTTTTATATTAAATTTCTTCAGCTACTGCGTATACTGTTATTTTACATTTGCATATGTAGACCTGCATTTTAAGTTTATACCACAAATCCCATAAAATTTCTTTGCGTTTTTGAACTTCTGTGTAGTTAATCGTGTCCTTACAGTACGCTGACACCACAATTGTAAATATCTACGTTCAACTAGTTACACTGTACGCTGGCTTTGCGATGTACACCATGAAGTAAGAGCGTAAAACGCTGAAACGCTACAGCTATCGTGGCAAAATGGGACAGATACCTCGTTCCACAGAGCATATTTCTAGTATCGTAATGTTTACAGCTGTTGTATTTGAGTAGTAGTAGTAGTATTTGTAGCAGCAGCAGCATCAGTCATAGTAGTGGTGGTGGTTGTTGTTGTTGTTGTAGTTGTTCGTGGCTCAGTATCACATCTGGCTGGCAGCTGACACCCACGGCCTGCTCGTCCTAGTCCCCGGCTACCCAGTAATGAACGTTGTTCTGTCGTCGTTTGTATTCGTCTGTGCGGCGCATGAGATACACGACGTCACCGCCAGGCTGTTGCCACACCTCGTCCCTTACGACTTCCGACGAATGATCTGTAATGTTGCCGCTGCTGTAGCTGTGGCAGTTCCATTGGCTCTTGCACGTGCCCCTTCCCCCACCTTCTCTTAGCTGTTAGACTGATGTACTAGAGCTATATAGGCAGTATTCTTAGAGATAGCCCATCTCAGAGTTGTGGAGCATCACCTGCCATATCAGTTCAGTAGATCACCCGCCACCCGACATAGGTGAACTTGTCCACCTTAACTTCAGCCAGACGGACTGATTGGTACTCGATGTACCTACCACAGAGGGATGAAAATTTGAGTTGGTGGTGATGATGGGTTAATTAGCGAGATGGTTCACCTGTCCGCAGATAGTCACCCATCCATATAGTAACCAAGCTTGGCATAGAGCAACTTCGTTAATCGATGTTTCACCGGATCCAAATAAAGCTCAAAATTTTCAAATGCTGAAGTTTGCTAAACGTTTGATCTTAAATATTGTGATATCAGGCTAAAGGTTAAGTATGGAACACTTTGATTGTGAAGCAACTGGTAATGGGCATTTCACAGTTTAATCGATGACAAGTGTAATCAGCGTAAGTTTAGCAATCAAGTTGCTTTAACCATAGATTGAGAGTTTGTGAATAAAGTTGCAAATTTAATTATGTGCTTAGAATTCGTTTTTGCATGTCCCTGTTAATCAGAACTCTTTGAATTCACAATCTGGCTTAAACGACTCGCGCTGAGAAGTGAGTTACCTGTACATGGCCTTGATGTGTAGCGTTCAATCAGATTCTTCCGTCATTATGCTTTTCTGCCAGAATCGTCTTCTGCCAGCCAGAAAGTCTGGGTGTATTTACGATGGGCCTTGCAGCCCTGCTTTGGTGTGCATTGCAGTCTTAGGAAATTAATTGTCTAAAATTTGTCCCAATATTGTTGTTTTGGGATGCACTGTTTGAACGTGTTTACAGGGGGGAGGGGGCTTGCACCATAAACACGGTTGGAAATGTGCATCTGAAATATACACCTCTAAACATGCCTGCGCAGAAAATTTTGAGTGCTGCATTATGTGCCGTGTCATATTGGCAGACTTGGGTGCTACGCAGTCGTAGTTACTTAGTACCATGAATAGTCTGTGGCTTTTACAATTTTTTTGGTATTTATATTGCAGTATTTTCTCTCCTGAAGTTGTTGATGCTTGTTTCCATTGTTAATGTACACTAGGCGACATTTAAGCATTCGAAATGGCATTTATTTATATTGCCCAGGATAGAAAACCATGTAGTTTGAAGACCAGTTTTTGTAATGTCAGCATGTGATTTACGTGTTTATTAATGTGTGGTTATGTCTGAGGGTATGTCATAAAAATTGCTGTGCTTCCAGTTGCTGTCCTAAAATACTTATCGGACACTCAAAAGCATCGGTGCAGTTTTTTGGTTTGCTCTCAAAATTTCCTGTTAATTTTTCTTGTCAGTACCAGTGCATGTGATTGCCTGGACGACCATCACCAAAATTACCTGAAAACCCTATTCACTCCTGTTTTCAGAATTTTATTGAAACAAAACTGTTTGCTGCAGTATTTTTGCAAAATTTTATATTACTGCAGTATTTGTGCTTTAATTCTCGTGGGTGCTATTCATTGTGTCAGAAATTTGGGGCAAAGCCCAGCGTGAGTCCACCCTGCGCCCCAAGTCTGATTGGGGGGACAGTTTAGGGGACTCGCATTCCTTTCGTAACAAAGTCACGTGGCCCAAATTCCAACACATTAGCATATGCAGAATGCACAGTGTCGACTTAGCGTAGGTAGACATTAGCCAACTAACCGTTGTCGTTAGTGGACCAAAATTAACCAAATTTTTTTTTCTTCAACGTGGGAGGGACGGTAGTTGATAACGCCGTTTACCGCTTGTCGATATCTCTATCCATTCCAGAGATATTCGCGCTCAAAGTTGAAAGTTGTCCTAAATTGTGCCAAATTTTGGACGTTTTTCGCTATCCCAAATTTTAAGGGGGCGGTGCCCCCCAAGCCTATCCCCCCAAAAATTTGTATGCACGTTATCAACCCCACTTAGCACTACATCACGTGGCAAAGTTTCATTAGGCTACTCCATTTGGCTTTAAAGTTGTAGTGGCTAATTCGCTACAGTTAAGGCCAATTTTGGACCCCTTTCAAAAAATTGTAAGGGGGACCCCAGTGGGGAGAGCGCTAGCAAGACTTGGTCATTCTGTAGCGCGTGTAAAAATTTGGGGGCGCAGCACCCCCTAGGGGCCGAAATATGGTCTTCCAAAAAAGTCAATTTGGGTGGGTATGATTCCACATCAGCAAAACATAAGTCCTCCCAAAAACTGTCGTTTCTGAGCGGACTAATTATTCTCGTATCCCTAATTTTTCATGACTGCAACTGGAAGTGCATCAATTTTTATGGCTAGTTATGATGATGTTACCAGTTACTCTTGCCACTAAGTTACTACCAGGCTGTCGATTTTGTTGTTCATAATTACGGTTATTTGTTATTAATTATGCAAATAATGATGATTATGAAAATCTGTGCTTGTTTTCTTGTTACATGATTTGCTGATTTCACGTTTTTGCAGCACGCAACACGTCACAAAATTCACATATTGATAACAAAATTTCTAAGCTGTCTAAGTAAGGGGGTCACCCCCCCTCCCCTGCTCTGGCTTAGGTCCCATGCTATGATTTGTTACTGCATTGTTTTTGCCCATTTATTGCCTTGTGTTGGTGTTTAGTACTGATGTGATAAATGATAAGATAATAATTTTAATGCATAACTAGGGTCCCCTCCCAATCCCTGCTGTCAAGTACCACTTTACCTACTGTCCATCTCTCAGGTTAACTTGCGGATTAGATTTTTTCGCCACATTCACAACAGGTACAAAGCTATTACACTATACACAGTGGAATGTTCAGCAAATGATATACAGTAACAGGTATGCAGCAGAAATTAGGAAAAAAAGACAGATTAATAACAAACACTATTCATTAACCGTCATAACTGTAAAACTCTATCTGCAGGGTGAGATCACTTGTCTGGAAAACCTTGAAATGTTAGGGAATTTCATGGATGTCAGAAATATTGCAGATTTCAGTAAAAAATTAGGGAACTGTTCGGGAAAACATCTTATAGCACTTGTTTATAATATTTATCAAATGGTCAAGAGTGTCGTAAATCGTCAAGAAATTGTCAGGGAATTTCATACACTTGTCTGGAGTGTGGTCACCCTGTATTTGGAGTCTGGACATGCGTTTCTTGGACTACATGGCACGAATTAACTTAAAAAATTCAAGAGTGCAAATAAGATGGACAGTATTACAACCACTAAAATTCTACACATAAAAACAAGGAGAGCCAAAAGCTGGCGACATCAGTTGGCAATTTAAACAATTTTCATTCAACTATACGGGGTTATTTCAAGTAAGGACTGGTTCCCGTGGGATGCCACATACGGCGTAGGTGGAGACTGAACTGGGCCGACTTTGACCAAGTGCTGGCTTCCGTTATGACGACAAACTACAAACTAGAGATGCACAATCTGACAAAAAATCGCAAACATTCACAGCTGAGAAACATGATTAAATATGCTGATGTCCGAGCATCACTACGAAAGACTGTACTGACATAATCTACAACAACATACCAATTACAAGATCGTAATATTCTTACACATGCAAGATCACTGGAGCACGTTAGACACAAAGAAATGTTTAATATGTTTGAATAACTTCAAGCTTATCAACTCTCGTTTGTGAAACCCAGTCACCGAGAATCAAGTCACTCAGTCAGTT
>Ga0209671_1007319_pt1 | contig 11445 bp, 6 predicted proteins | sample WorMetHERISLAND2_2_FD_187401 | JGI IMG/M metagenome (GOLD analysis project Ga0209671, IMG submission 187401) | Marine gutless worms symbiont microbial communities from Max Planck institute for Marine Microbiology, Germany - Olavius geniculatus... | ecosystem: Host-associated > Annelida >...
GTTATAGGCTCGCGCTCCACGCGCTCGCCATGCCCCCCCCCCTTTGCCAAATCCTAAATACGCCACTGGGCACAATGTCGACGAGAAATCCGCTGAACGTGAGGTGGATTAACGACCAACTTTACTTCATTCGCTCAAAGTATTTTCTATCGGCAAACATCGGGAAAAAGCTGTCTGAAAACTTAAGCGATATGTCTTATGGATTTCTTCCCTCAGCTTTCGCGGATTTTATTTCTGTCGTCTCCGTTTAGACGCAGATCGCATGGTGCGGCGGCATTACTGAGTGAAGTGAAGTCTAAGTCGGTTTGCATGTTCTATATGATCACGTGACTCTCATGGCGTCGGTGGTCATATCATCATGGCCGGCGGAAGTAAGATGGTACTCATGGCACATTAGCTGACCGTTGATGGCGGCGCGCCCTGTGCCGCATGGTCGGGTCGGATACCGGCTGGCACGCGCATGCGCAAATGAGCTCAGGGCGTGACCGGAAGAAAATGTCGTCGCCAGGAAGTGCGCGGGAGTGGACATAAATCTGGCGGCACAGACACACAGACTGACAGACAGACAGACAGAGGTATATGGCGACAGACAAATTGCTAAATGACGACTTCGCATATTGTGTGAACTATATTACGCTTCATTTGACGCCGGCCTAAAACCTATCTCTTTATACTCACATTACCTTTCAGCTATTGATCCGTATAACAACAGACAATTTGTACTGTGGTGTTGAAACAATTTGTCTCCTTTTTTCTCGCAAACAGTAACAGTGAGAAATTAATTGGATACTATTGCAGTCAATGGCGCTGACCGGATAGTTCACTGTATGACATGGTCTTGACTAAGTCTTGTATTTAGTTATTTTTTAACAAGGAAACCTAAGCAGTGGCACAAATTAAACTATAACGAAAGTGTTAATAATAATCAAGACGTTGTTAATTATAACTACATTTATCAATATTTTTATGTTATTTACAAAACTAATGGTTATATTATGACGATTCACATATCTCAGGAAAAACGTTCTTCTTTCTTCATTGGATATCATATCGCTCTACTAATGTGCATTGTGCACTGTAGCCTATAATAATTGTGAGACCATTTGGCATTTGACGTAAAGTCTCGGCGTTTTTCTTGACTTAAAGTCTAGTTTACATTACTGGTATTTTGTCTCGAATAAGCTTACTGAAAATGTTGTTACCGCTCATGTAGGTTTGCCGATCTATTTACGTGCAGTTATACTGTATATATTAAATTTCTGTGCATTTTTACCGTGCACCCACTGAAGCGTGCGTGAAGAGGCTTTACCAATAATCATCCCAGCTCTCCTGGTGGGGCTAATAATACTGTTCTCTCGTCGTCACTTCACAGGCTTCGAGTCGCAATGCTTTACAGTGACGACAGCTTTTTGCGTGCTTCATCAGCGGAAGTCACGTGACAAAGAACTGGATGCGAACAACTGCAGCGCGCTGTAGAAAAGTCTGATTGAACCAACAGACAGGGGCAGGCCGCCCGGTCGCCTTCGGCCATTCACGGCCGGTGCTATTGTATTTGGAGCGGCTAAGGTCGCCCGCCGAGGAAAGGAAGTCGAGAGAATTGCTATTTGAGGGATTTATAATGCGCGGCGTCATCGCCCACTCAGCTGTTGCACGGATTACGCGAAAGGTTTGCGCAGTGGGACAAAAAGTTGAAGATTGGCAAGATAATAGAGGAGAGAATAGAAGGAGGCGGAGAATGTTGCAATATCGCCACCTGGATGGAGTATTCAGTGTCGCCTTGGACGGCGAATGGCGTGCAGTTGACGTTCGTGCTTCATTGGACACGTTTTATACGAACCCCTGCGAGACGCCATCCAGACACCTGTTTAGCTATAGCTGCACGATCTTCATGTCTCGTTGTCTGATATATATGTACACTGTGACAGTTGGGCGCTAGGATCCGAACGTTTAACTTTGAGATCAGCGTACATTAACGCCACTGTGAACTAACCGGAAAATGTTAATTCTGTGTCACTCTTGGTTGGGGCTTGATCTTGGCAAGCCACATTTTTGGCCATGGTCTTCCCTTTGGCGCAAAACGCCTTCGCTGGTTTAGACAGCTACTGAAAACTTACGTACTATAGTAATATATTACTTTTTCCGCGTACCAGTGCATGGAGCGCGTTAAGCCCAAATTCCATTACGCCGACTTTCAAGTCAACGTAATGGAATTTGGGCTTTAGAGGCTTTCACACTCATGCGCCGTGTACAATTTTGTCGTTTGTTTGCTTACTTATTTTTGGTCATTCCCCATACACTCGCTTCAACTGCCAAATCTAACCCGTTGACCAGGGCACGTCGTCCGTCCGTCCGTCGGTCGACTGCTCTGTCGCGTCTGTTGTAACTTGACGCCTAGTTTCCCTAGCGTCACTGCGAGCTGAAGTCAGACGTCGAGCGTTTTTACAATCACCGTGCGGCGCGTTATTATACACGAGACGCCAGAAAACCGAGGACACCTGTCTGTCAGCCGGTCTGTCTGCCTGTGCGACGTGTATAGCTGCCCTGTGATCTTGCTAAACTCTGACTTTTCTCTCACCGGTACTGTACTGTACGATTGTCATTGGACCGTGCTGACATCTGCCGAGCGGCGACGGCAACGATAAAAATCGCTCCCGGCGACATTTGCTCAGATATCACACAGCGGGCGCAGATCTTCTTACTTTCTTCTTCCCGCCTGATTTGTTCCTGTGTTTCTGTGCTTCTCGGCGATCCACATCCTGATCTGTTCTCTTCATATTTAGCTCGTTTATCGGATGTCATTTTCACCTCAGATTCAGCTCGCTGACTTTGCGCGCCTTATAAATTTCTATATTATTATTATTCTCATTCGCGCCGTTTTGCTATCCACGATTGTTTTTGTCTCCAGTGTAAAATTCAGTTTATTCTAAAATTATTTTTGCTAAATCGTTGACATTCACTCAATTCGGGACATTTTCTAGGATCTTTGCTCTCAGTCGGTGATTGTATTTCATTTCTGGACGTATATATGAAATAACCCAAAGTGGTTTACTGTCTTCTGCAGAAAATTTATAGAGAACCGTTTGAAGCAAATCACACCACGCAACTAAACCTGTAGTTTCGAACTCAAGGCCTGGACAATACTCATTGCACGAAGGCCTGGCGTCAAAGATTTTGTTTCGATTTGGAGCTGTAGACGAAGATGGCTATACCGGCCAGTTTTTGACGGATATATCGTATGACTGCATCTAACCGTATTTTGTATATACAATATCAGCGGTGTGGTTTGCCTCTTTCATATTTAGTAGCATGGAAGCCAACAAACAAGAAGCGCGTCATCTCTCTGTTGCTGTGATATTGTTTGAGCGACCGGATGTTAATTGTAGGGCCTACTGCAAAGTTCTTTCGCTAGGCGGCGCTAACATCGCAATCGTGTTCGCATGCTCTGCGAATTAATTTCCGTTTCTGCTGTAATCCACTAATCCAATACTATGCCATGTTCTAAAACTAGCTCATCCAGGTAAGTAAGTATGTAAGTAAATTAACTTTACACAGCGCCAGAATAAAAGCACCAATTGAATCTGAGGTTCTGGTGCTGAGTTACTTGCCCAACCCTTTTATTACAGCTAACTATGTAAGACATATATGTGCTGCAAGTTCTACTTTTTATTCACCGGAAATATGTGGTTGCAAACACACAAAACTGACTCACTTTAACTAAAGATGAAATTGTCACATAAAACGTTAAAACCCTCACAACAAAAATATTTTTGCTATTACGCTTCTCGGCTCTATTTTTGGCAATAAGTTGACATGAGAGTTTTAAGCCAAACTATTCTTGACAGAACTTTACGTTCAGGGTTGAAAACTAAGTTAATCTGGGTGGCTGGTTTATATACCGAGTAGATTTGCCTCCTCAATGGCCATTTATCTCAGTATTAATCGAGTCCGATGTAAAGCAAGTTCGTCGATTGCCACGAAGCCAAATCTGGTAGTGCGAATGTGAAGAGAAAAAGTCACAGAAGTAATACTATCGATTGTATATCGTGTGGGGGCTAACTCGGGGTGCCGTTAGCCAGCATAGCCAATGAGTAAGTAAAGTTTTAGAGGTCATTTCGAAGACGAGTCTTCCGAGACAATCACTTGCACTAATAGGCTACGTCTGGAGTAGCGATCGCGTTTTGTTCGTCGCCGTATCGTATCGCGTCGTGCCTATTTGTCCGGCGATTGTCTACGCGCCGGCCGTGCTAAGACAACGTGCTATAGTGAGGCGCCCTGGTGTGGTCAAACGAAGGTCAGAAGGTCAGGCGCGCCGGTAAGGTGATAATTTAGCAATCAGTAGCACCTGTCGACCGGCCGGGGCGCGTGTGCTTCACACAAAGAACTATAGACCACCACCATGCAGACAGGACCACACACAGTGCTCAGTATTGGGCCAGATGTCCGCTTGCAGGCCGCTGACGTCATTATCCACGCGCTCTGTCCTTCCAGGCACTTTACCTGGAAAGTGGCACGCCCTGGCAAGTAATGGCTGGATTGCAAAGAACGCTGTGGTCACACGAGGTGAACGAAATACGAAAAATAGATAAACTTTCATTTCACTTTGACTCTTATTTGCTTGCTTACTCACTTTTTGCTGTGATGTTATTTGATTTTTGGTTGGTTGTACATTATGGAAAATGAAACTTGAATACTCGTATAACTGACATGGAATACAGATTTTCGCCCACTCGCCTTCAGTTTTCTATTAGGTTGACGCTCACGCGGCTGAATGGGCGATTGTGATTGGCTAGTGGACAGGACACAACTTCAGTGTTTCACTAAACGCATCTTTGCGAAACTGTCTCACCACAGCATCAGTGGCGGCTACCAGAACGTATCGGGCGTGGTCAACAGTCAGCAGACAATGATGCTTGGTCATCGCTTACGTCACAATGACTCGACTGACCGTTACAGCGCTGACCGATCTCTGGTCACTTTCTGCGCTGGCCTTTCTTCGCCTTCTCTCATTGTTCGCCCCGAGCCTTCTCAACTCATTGTATCTTAAAGCAGTACTGCAGCGAACTTGAACGTAGTCGATTAGTTGACAAATTGCCAAAAATGTAGCCTAAACATTTAGGCATATCTGCTAAAACCTGAAGCTACCGAAACGAAAGCGTAATTTTTGCCACAAAATTAGTGGTGACCTCGCTTTATCTGGCTCATTCTATAGACGTCCTCTCAGGTTTATCCCGTGTCTTTTTTGTCAATTTTCTGCTGTAATCTAGCCAAACATTTTCGTTTGTTCAGCCAAATTTGCGGTTAGTTAAAATATTCGATGCCTATAACGTAAATATTTTGTGGAGACTTGTATAATTTAAATGTGATCTCTGCAGTGATATAAATTGATGTAAAAGTTGAGCAGACTTTTAGATGTATAATATATTAGACAAATTCATTCATTCACGATTGAAAGTTACAGCTGCTGCTTATAGTTCGTTAGCGTCGCGGCATTGTTGGAGCGATTTCACAGCGATTAGATCTCATGACGTCGACTTGCCATTTACTGTTGAACTTACTGAGAACGGTTGCGCTACGTCGAGCTCGGTTAGTAGCCAGATGGGTGAGCGTGGTCATCGTTTGACTGGCAGGCGACCACATCCGTTAGTTGTTCATGGCTCACGTGCCGCGTGATTGTGCTCGGGGCGGTGTGCGGAATCTGTGGTGTCGTTTTTTATTGTTCCACAATTCCGGAATTTTTGTTCGTCTGCAATAATCTCATTAACACGTTTAACACTCGGCAGAAGTGCATCATTTTTACATTTTGGGCATGACGACATTTTTGGGTGTTCAATTCACAGATAAGGGAAGTTAACTTCCCTTTTCAGATAATTGTAATCCAATTGTAATTCAATATAAGCAGGTAATTGTAATTTCTATTAATATTAATTAATTAACAAAAACTAAACAAAAACTAATTCTAATCGTAATTTTCAATTACAGGCAAGCTAATTCTGATCGAATTCGAATTGATTGGCTGACAGTGACGTCACTTACTTTGTTGTCGACTTTTAGGTACATTTTACCGTGACAATGTAATTTACTTCTTTTGCATTTTCAATTTGTTGAGAGAACAAATACACGGAATACTTACTGGAAAAGGCTTTATATCGAATCCACTCACTTGTGCCGTTGCACGATGGTGTATAATTGCTAATGAATTATCGTGATCTCATTCTAATTGTAATTGTAACTTTTCCAGATTGCTAATTTTAATTAATTACTCTGAAAATTTTTACGTGCACTTTACGACAGTCAGGGAAATACAAACCGTTGCTATCTCTTGAGCGAACAAGCGGATCAGCGTTCGCGGGCACACGTCCACTACATGCGAAGCCACGCCTCAGCCAGGACACAGCAGCGACGACTGCGCCGCAGCGCCGCGCTGAAAATAAAGCAAATTATCGTCTCTCGCTCGTCCAGTCTTCAATGACCACACACCGCAGACACACGTCGTATCTGGACACTCGCTAGGCTGGTTCTTAGTTCACGGAGACGCGTGGTCACGTGATACGTGACGTCATCGTATGATGCTAGTTCCGGTCGGTGTCGTCGGCCAGTAACTGTTTTCGGACTCTGTCGTTATAAGCCATCGTCCGGTTATCGTACGTTCTTATTACGACGGCGACATGTTACAGAAGCTAATAATAAGCTCGGATCTGGTAGCCGGGGTTTCACCGGTTTCGTATTCTGCTGCTGAGGCGACTGCGGTTTCCATCTTCGCTTCTCGACGTATGCTGCGATGACGCTTTTATTTTTATCTCGCTGCCGTGCTTCGTGTCTGAAATTTGCACCGTATAGATAAAAATTGTGGCGCTATTTGTACTTAGCGTTACAATTATTATCACTTCAGTTGTTATTTAATTTCGTTATCACTTGAGTGTATATTTATATTTTCTTAGATTTTTATTGTTATTATTAGTTACTGTTCAAAGTTTGTGTCGGTTCGGTTCGCTTCAGTCCCAGATGAACTGGGCCTTTTTGATGACGTCATTCTGCGGAAAAAAGTCATATCCAGATCTCATCATTTGAAACTTTATTTTCTAGAGACTGCATTATTTTGCCAACCGACAAAGGAATTCTAAAATTAGCTTGGTACTTAGACAATTATTCTTCATTGCTTGATTGATGTGGTGTTTTTCAGATGGTGGCGCCGACAAGCGACTTCACGTGAAGCTGGAAGAGAGCGAGATGACGATAGCGGACGAAGAGACGACGACCACGACGATGAATCAGCAGCAGCCGGAAATGACGCCGTCATCTGCGGACACCTGTCTGTCACGTGACTTGTCTCAGGGCGACGACGTCGTCTCCAGTACGAGCGATGTCCTCACTGGCGACTACGGAGGTATGTTCAGTTTAATTTATACCGGTATTGAGTTTTTGTGCATGTCTGTGATTACCCCCCCCCACTACATTACGGTATGCTATGAGATGTGGTTGGCCTAAACACCGCAAATCACTGCAGATCAGCTTAGGTCACAAAGTTAGTGATCTGCTGTGATCTGCAGTGTCCAGGCAGACCCCACGAGATGTGGTGCTTCATCAAAGTACATTCTGGCGACCGGGCTTACAACGTACTTCGTAAATGGAGAAATGTGGACAGTGGGGAGGGATGGAAAAAAACAGCGCAAAAAAGAAGAGAAGGGAAGGAAAGTGAGAGAATAGAAGGATACCGGTAGTTACTTTTTAGTCGCAGAAACCACAACAAATTGCTGCAAAATCTGGAAAAGTGGAACAATTGTGAACTAAAGAAAGTCTGCTGAAAGTGAAGGAAGATGCAAAGTCTAATACTACCCTGAAAAGCTGCCTCGGTGTGCCTATGGTACGAATACAGCCAGCTAAACAAGATATAATCGCTACACAGACACAGTATCATATACGGACGTCGCTAAATGGCGTTTTGTAAAGCGATCGAGGCAAGAAGGACATTTTAAAAAAAGGGAAAGGCTGTGTGGCGGCAGTATGTATTCTGTGTTCACGTGGAAGTGTACTTAACACGACTAGAAGACAGCACGCAATGCGATGTTGCCTGTAGTTTAATTAGATTCGTTTCAGCGCGCCTCACTCAGCGCTGCATGCAGTAAATCGTTTTTGTCGCCGTCGTCGTCGTCTGCTGCGACCTCAATTAGGCGTACGTGACTCGATCGGTTTCTTCCGTGCCGAAAAGCAGCCAGCTTCAGCCGCTGGCCAACAGCGCAGTCTGCGACAGCATCACTTGTGGTAGTGGTGCGCTGGGTTTAAACGTTCTGTAGGTTAAACGTACAGAACGTAAACACTAGCTTTTTGACCATGTCTTTACGGTTGATGTGTGTCTGAAAAAAACTGATGGCGTTAGAGTCAAGTTTGCCGCTGAGTTTTGTGTAACCCGGAGTCTACTCTGATTAAGACTAATGGCAAAAAACGAACATTTGGGTGGATTCTCACAGAGTTTCCTTTTTCATGCTTCTTATTTAGTATTTTGGTGGCAGTCGTATTATAAACGTCAAATTTTCCTGTAGTCAATGACAACCGGCAAAAAGTACAAAAAGATATTCAAGACCAACATTTTACCTAAAGTTAAAGCAGAGTAGAAATTTACTTTTCCGTATTTAATAATTAATACCCAAAATTTAAATGAGGCAAATAAACAGCTTCTTTGCTTTTAAGACATCTGTGCATTCTTCGTCAACTGTTATACTGCGACGAAATGTTTATAGTACTTTATTATATAGCATTAATTCTTGGCAAGGTTTATTATTAAGCATCTTAGTGAGATGACAACGATGTGACATTTACATCGTGAATCGGAGCGTTTAGTTAATTCTCTTTTGCCAAGTTTCGCTAAGTTTCTATACTGTTATTTTCTGGCAAAATAAAGATAAATGTATACTTTTGGCAAATTGACTGGTCCGTTCAGCACTGGTTAATACTAGTCGCAGTGCTTCTGCAGCTGCTGCAGCCACGGAGTAGATGGAGACAGCGGCGTAAGCAGATGGCACGGAATTGTACCACCAACCTAGGGATAATTTCATTAGTTTGACCACCGTCGGCAGGGAGAGGGATAGAGGAAATGTGAAGGCATAGGAAAGGGGAACCTGTAAATAAAGTTGACAGAAGCTGGCTGCTGATGCAACAGGTTTCTAGGCAACGGGAAGCAATGATGAAGAGATATGTATCACGGCTGTATGCTACTGGCGTCGCATTGCTTGCCCATTGCTGCTGCGACGTTTTTGCCACCCTGAGGACGATATCTGAAGCTAATTTAAAGTTGGTTGTGTTATACTTTAGTTTATATTTTGTAGATAACGATAAAATAACGGTTATTTTTAAAGGGTGTGGCTCGGTAGTCTAACGGTAACGTGCCGGACTTGTAATCTTGAGGTCACTCAGGGGCGCAGGTTCGACTCCGCACCTGTACACTGCCGGGTAACGATCTTAGGCAAGTTCTTCACACACATGTGTATCTGTCACCATGCAGTATAATTTGGTACCGGCTTCACCGCTGGGACGTAAACAATCACACCGCGCGATACACTGGCCCCGTATCCGTGGTCTGCAGTGTAAAAACTGGTGTCTGCCCAAGGGCCAAGGAAACGGAGATCGGTGCCGCCCCATGGGCCTTAAGACCCCGGAAAGGACTTTTTTTACTATTTTTTAAAGAGTTAGTTAAGCAACGGACTAAGATGACTGAGTTAAGTCTAGCATATATCATTTTTTTTCTTTTTTTCTGTTTTTATCACTTTTCTCTGCTACCGTTATGCAGTGAAGAAAGAATTTCTATAGCTGATAACGGTTATCTGATCCGTCATCCATCTCGCGGATCTTCTTCAACGAATACAGCGAAAGCTGTATACCTTATAGTTTAGAAGCGTTGACAAAAGTATTCACTGTTGTGTTTGTTTTTACAACTCAGCCTTCTGTCCCTCTGTGTAGATAAAGTGAGTTATACTAGCGCCAAGGTAACTGCGAGTCTGGCTTTTGTCGCACGAATAGACTTGCGCTGCGACTGTAGGTAAATCTGCGTGGTTGCACCGTAGATTAGTCAAGTGATGTTTTCCTGTATAACAGGTGGAGATATGATAATCGACATCCAGTCGCCGGAAGTCGGTGAAGTCCAGCAGTTGTCCGCCAGATGGCAGGATTCCTGCAAACCGGAAACAGTTTGCGACACGACCTCCGACAACGTGGAGTCTATGACGTCACTGATGACGTCAGTGAAGACGGAATATGAAGTCATCCGGTCGGCCGAGAGTTGTCGCGGCGGCGTCCGACGACTCGGCAAGATGGCGACCAATTCCACTTCCGCCGGAAGGAGAAGAAACAATGGCGGCGCCGGATCTGTACGCATCGAGGAGCGACGTTTTCGCTGCGCAGAATGCTTCAAAGCGTTCAAGTTTAAACATCATCTTCAGGTTTCAGTTTATCTTGTATTATCATAATTTGCAATTTCTTTTAAAATAAACGTTAAGGTCAGGTTGATAAAGCGCTATTTACCTGAGTAGATCCGTGACCAGAAGCGTTTCACAGTTTCAGCACTGGCAGCTGATTGGCATCAGCTAATCACCCGTGTATGCTAACAAATCTATTTCGCCGATTTTACGTCAACTTTTTGCTATCAAAATGATTCGTATTTTCTACATTTATTATTATTTTATATAAAAACGGATATATTTTTAATGTTCATGTCAATGGAGAAACTGCAGTGCATCAGCATGCGTTTACTCACGGAGGGATAGCCAGGTTGAGTTAACCAGGGTTGCATGGTTACATAGTTACATACCCAGATGTCTTTGATTAGACATCACTTCTATCTTTGCGTGTTGGCTGTTGCGTCAGCTGCATCCGTTGCGTCCGTTTCGTGCATTGCGTCAGATGAAAAACTATAGCTTATACCACCAGCAAATTGGCATATAGACAATAGTGAATTATTAAATATTACGTACAGGAGCACGTGAGAACTCATTCCGGTCAGAAGCCGTTCCAGTGCTCGTACTGCGGCAAGCGATTCACACATTCGGGCTCGTACAGCAGTCACGTGACCTCACGCACCTGTCGACGTCATCAACGACTACTACACAGTGCAAATAACGCCAGTACCGGACGTAGTGTTGGCAGCGAGGCGTGTGCGCAGGCGCAGCAGGAAGTGTACATTATAACGCTTCCCGTCGACGGTATACAACTCCAGTCGCTGATACTGACTGGGACTTCCGGTGTTGGAGGAACGACCAGCGAGCCCACTGGTACCACGACCCTCAGCTATTCGCCGGCCTCCAGTGACGTCACGCCCAGCGATGACGTCATCAAACCCGCCGATGACGTCACCGTTGATGTTAGACCCACCGCCGACCAATCAGCGGGACAGAAGTCTGCGTGTAGCGGGCTGGACACTCTGGCTGCCGTCGCCGACCGACTGCGACAGGAAATGCT
>Ga0209671_1007321_pt1 | contig 11442 bp, 7 predicted proteins | sample WorMetHERISLAND2_2_FD_187401 | JGI IMG/M metagenome (GOLD analysis project Ga0209671, IMG submission 187401) | Marine gutless worms symbiont microbial communities from Max Planck institute for Marine Microbiology, Germany - Olavius geniculatus... | ecosystem: Host-associated > Annelida >...
AAATAAAACAAAATTTTAAATGAAATAGAACAAATACAAAATTTAAAAAAATAAAAATTAAAAGAAAATTAAAAAATGAAATCAAAAATAACTTGCAAAACAAAATCAAAAATCAAATGGCAATGACATACTGGTCATGTTTTAGTATAAGCCGTGTTTTGCGGCTCGAGCTAACACGCAAGGGCTGGCACAAGGACTAGTTTTTTTGTGACAAAATTTGGATTTATTTTGGCATTTTTTATTTTTGAATGTCATTTTTATTTTGAATTTATTTTATTTAATTTTGAACTTTGTTTTATTTTATTGCAAGCTTTATTTTATTCTGTGTTAAATTCCATTTTATTTTAAATTCTTTTATATTTTGAATTGTTTTTTGTTCTAAGTTTTATTTTCTTACGAATTTTGACCCCATTTTATGTTGTTTGTAAAATTAATTTTATTTTGAGTTTTATTTTATTTTAAATTTTGACCACATTTTATTTCAAATTTTATGTCATTATAAATTTTATTTTCTTTTAAATTTTATTTTATTTTGAATTTTGTTCCCATTTTTAATTTATTTTCGAATTTTTAAAAATTTATATTTATTTTATGTTACTTTATTTTATTTTTCAATATATCAAAGACTATAGAGCAAGCAAAGTTACGTTACGTTAATGCGGCCTAGAATAGTTATAGCTGTGTCGCATCACAATTAAAAATAAACATTCTAGGTTGTTTGCATCATTGTTAATGTTGTTGTAAATGGTAAGTTCAGGGGTTTATGACAGGAAAAAATGGTTGGTTTTGAAACATATGAGGAATGAATTGGCATGCGTGGTATTTTTTTCTGAGGTGTAGTTGTGACGTACTACACGCGTAGTGCCATTTCACGTGGAAGCTTTATACTGCACTCGTACCCTATTATGTCATCCTATATTATGCTGATGGATACGCATACTGATAGCTAGGGACAACAGAAAATCGTGGGAACCGTGATTTTGCCAAAATGCCCTGATTTTGCATTTTTTAGAAGAATGATTTGTTTTTAATCAGCATGGCTGAGTTTATCGTGTGATTTTAACACAAAAATATTTATTCTTGCCTCTGCTATGAAAGCCTATGTGCTTTGTTACTTTCTGGCTCAATATGTGAGCATGACGTCATCGTAAAAATATTTTAATGCTTCGCAGCGACAAAATTTCACAAATGGAAATTTTCCACTGCACGTATTGATGGTTGTCAATGCTAGATGTTGAGTTTTATACACTGTATAATAATCTTTGAACGTGTGATTTGATGCCGATTCTTTGCCATGATTTTGCTATGATTTTTGCGATTTTCGCCAAAGTTTGCCGTGTTTTTGTCATTTTGCCGTGATTTTCTACTGTCCCTACTGATGGCACAGCTTCTTATAGCATGCTTACTTGTTTGACACAAAAAACATTTAGTGATTTGCTGCATGCCAGCTGGTGTAATTGAGACCGAAATCACAAGAGCACCAGCAAAGGCCATATGGGGGTGGAAAATATTGTATTGTATTAACAGTAAATGCTGCATTTATTCATGCTAAACATTTGCAGAAAGTAAACTGCTTATGATAGGCCTATGCTAATATATTGTGCTTTTTGGTTATTTTTGTCTGCAGGTAATGGATGAAACATTGTACAAAGTTGCTGAAAAGATGAAGAATTTCGCAGTGATTTACCTCGTGGATGTTAGTGAAGTGCCAGACTTCAACAAGATGTATGAACTCTATGATCCATGTACAATTATGTTCTTTTATCGGAACAAACATATTATGATAGATCTTGGCACAGGAAACAACAACAAGATCAACTGGGCGATGGAAGATGAACAGGAGTTTATTGACATTGTTGAAACTATCTTCCGTGGAGCCCGCAAAGGCCGTGGTCTTGTGGTATCGCCAAAAGATTACTCTACAAAATACCGATACTAGTTAATGCACGAACTGTATTTTGTATATGTCACAGAAGTGCTACGGTTAAAAGGTTTGAATATCTGTCACTGGTGGTACTGTTTTAATCTATTGTAAAAATATTACTTTTTAAAGTTGTCGTTCATTGTGCTAGTATATATGTACGGTAATAAATTTTTTTAAAAGAAAAATTTTTGTGATTTGTCAAAAAATGCTGTTTTGTTGAAAAGTAACAAAATGTTTGTAAATGTTGCATAAACAACACAATGTTTTTTTGATTTTCATGCAGGGTTCCCATGCCTCTTGGATACCGGTATTCCTGGATTTTTTCTTGAAAATTCTAAGACTTTGAAAGTTCTGAAAAAGTATTCTTAAAAATTATGCATTTTTTGTAGGCTCAAATGGAAATCATATTTTTCTGCTTGCTTCACTCGCTGGTCACATGTAGTCCCCTACTTTTAAATTTGTGGTGTCAGTATGTTATATTTAAACATTCGTGGGCCATGAAAAGGTCCTGAAAAATTTTTCTTGGGGTCTTGGAAAGTGCTGGAAAAGTCCTGGATTCCTTGTCAAGTTGTCAGTAAAGCAGTGGGAACTTTGTGCATGTGTACCAAATCCATTTGCTTTTTTAGATTATTTGTCAATTTTTGTTGTAATATAAATTTGTCAGTAATAGCAATTGAATTTTTGTATAATTATGTTTTGAATCACTGTTGTTTGCATATTGATAAGAAACACTTAAGTAAAATCATTGAAAAAGATTAGAAGGGCCTTGTGAGAATGCAAATCTGCACCAAGTGACTTTTACAAATTAGTAAATTAAACACATTTTTGTGACTTTATGATAAAATAAAAAATATAACAATGAAAATAAAATAGTATATAAAAATTATTAAATAATAAAATAGATACTATAGAGTTGAAATTAGAAGCCATATCCTTGCTCAGTGTGGAAACATGCACATCAAATTTGGTTGCAGTTTCAACTATTTTGGAGCTATTAGCATCTGATCTCCACTGCACACAGACACACTCCTCGTCCGATTAGAATATTATCTCTGCTGTTCACTACATTTACTTGGCAGAGCTTAGATAATAAAAACATTAGAAACTGTGTCTTTGTACGAGTAATATAACACATTTATGAGTGTTTGTTGCAACTGCCTGTCAAGTCACGACTTAATGGCACTATAGAAATGTGATTACTGATTATTACTGTTATTGTTCATTAAGTGAATTTTCAAATTAATTAGGTAAATATTATGTGTTCTACAATGATGCTGTTATTATTTGAGCATTGTTGAATATAATGCCAGTATTTGAATGGGTGGACCTATGTTACAAGTACAGTTATATAGATCTGAAAGAAATTACAATTAGTTAGGTAGTTGTTCTGGAGTTTTGGACATTCAAGTTACCGATAACGCTTATTTTTTTAAGTCATGTAATGACACTTTGCTGTTGTACACCTTTTCTGGAAAAAAGTTTACAGCAGGCCCCAATTTCTGTGCATAATTTTAAAAATTCTGAGTGACGACCTGTAACAACTAGAAGGTGTTTGTGAGAGTGCATATCTCTGCCAAGTAAAATAATTTATACATTACTACTACTAGGCTTAGGCCTACTACTACGACTTAAACTTTGACTGCCATCGTTTGTTTGCTTGATCTCCAAAACTACATGTTGGACGCAAAGATCTTGAATTCTCTCTTATACAAGCTCAGTTATGGCCAATTTTGTCTCAGATTTTATTGACATAGCAACATGAGTCGGTCAAGGAAGGGTAAATATAAATGACATCCCTAAATAAGCTAACCGCTTGTGGCGTCACGCCAAGCGTTGCAGCGGCGCTTGGCTTGACGTCACGGTCACAACAGCACTGACGTCATGCATGCTTTGCTGAGTCGCGTCAGTCAGTCTCAGTGCTGTGTGGCTCATTTAAAGCACACGGCGTACTTCTGTTTTTTTACCAGTTATACGCTGGAACTCTTAGTCCCGTTAACGATGTTTCCAGTTAAGCTGATGCACTGGCAGGAAATCAGTCAAATAGCCTGGGGAACGTTATTTTCGACCAGAAAAAAACTGCTTCTGCTTTCCCTGCTGCTAGGATAGCCGTGTTCGTGGAATCAGTTATCGTTGCGGCATTTCGTGGATCTGTTGACCTGCACTGTGTTTTCTAATCTGCTGTCAGATTACAGCTGCGCTGCCACTGATTCGCGGAATAGGCTGCTGATCTGAACTGCTGTTGCTCGTTATAGCACGCTGTTCCTATGGCGTGTTGTTCATTAATGCAGACAGTTTGGTGCCGTATCTGCTGATAATGCCATTATGCTGCCATTCGTGCAAATTGCCAACGTAGGCGGTAGGCCTACCGTTGCTCAGACCAGGGTCGTCCACTCCATTGACAGGTAGAGGCAAATGCCTGCTGTTGAAAGTTGGGGGAAGTAAAAAAATAGAAAACTGGGGATATTTTTTTCGGTGGCAAATTGCCCAGAAACGCATGACACAGAATGCGACAATTCTGTGTACAGCAGCTCCATTTTTTCTTGCTTGCTTCGCTCGTAGATTACTTCCCCTACATTCAGGGCCGTATTTAAGGGGAGGGATTAGCGGGTTCAGACCCAATCCCGGAATTTTTAAAGGTAATGTGACAATTCTGCGTACAACAGTTTAAAATATTTCTGTTCGCTTCGTTTGCAGATTATTTGTACCTTCACTTTTAAATTTGTTCCGCCGCCTTTGTTTGCCTTTATTATTTAAACTGCATGCACTATATTTGTTCAGTTGATTCTGAGGAGAATAATTAAAATCGTTGCCATCAGATGTCATTTTAAGGCTAAAATGCACTAGATTCGATCTCGGCTGGGACTCCGCCCTATACCCTGCTGGCGGAGCTCCCATGCTGCGCTCCCCAGACCCACTAGCTGGATTTCAGGGGTCCTACTTCTAACGGAAGGGAAAAGATGGGAAGAAGAAAGGGAGGAATGGGAAAAAGCAAAGGAGAGAAAGGAAAAGGAGAAACGAGCGGTAGGGGAAAGAGGAAAAGCGGGGAACAAAAATTCTGGCTACGGCCTTGCCTACTTTTAAACTTGTGGTATACCACGTACGCCGCCCTTGTTTGTCTATACTGTTTAAACTGCACTAGTCAGTTAATTATATTGAACAAAATTGAATTTGTTGTCACCAGATGTCATATTTTAAAGGTTAAAATCCACCAAATTCGATTTTGGCTGGGGCCCCAGACACCGATGGGGAGCTTACAGCGCTCCCCCAGGCCCCCTAGCTGGATTCAAGGGGTCCTACTTCTAAGGGGAGGGAGCGGGAAAATGGGAATAAGGGGGAAAAGACAGAAGGGAGGGAAGGGGAGGAAAAGATGGAAGAGTATAAAAAATGGAAGGAAGGGAAGGGTGAAGAAGAGGGAAAGGGGAATGGCATCTGAGTTGGGGGAAGGTTGCCTGCTGGTGCTGAGGGGAATAGGGGATGTACGCCCCTGGCTCAGACGGTCATTGTTTCGTTATGCGGAGCCATTAGTTTTTTTACGCGCGACCGCATGTTATGCTTCCTGCGTCTTAGCCATCGTCGAGGTGTCTATCTGTCTATCCGTCCGTCCGTCCGTCCGTCTGTCTGTCAAACCCTTGAGCCCTGTCAAAACGGTGCAAGGATCACGAAGTCTCCTCTGTGGGCTGCCGCAAGGTCTCTAGTTTTTAGTGGCAAAATTTCGTGCCCCTGGGTGAGGGGGTTTCCTTCGAACAAGGGCGTCAAATAGAGGTACCCCCTGAAAAAGACGTTATTTTGCCGCTATTGGCTCTTATAGTGTGAAAACGGTTTTCATGAAGAACCGTAAAACGCTTGACCGTGAATGACCCTAACTCAGAATCATAGATGTAAATAACATTTTTATGTTTTTATAGAAGTTTAAAAACATGTTTTCATGTTTTCTTATTTTTAAAAATGTTTTTTTGTTTTTTAATGTCGTGTTTTTTGTTCTTGTTAAAACATAGACGTACAAAATTACAAATATGATTTATTTCTCATGGGCAAATTGCGTTCAGCTGTTTCTGATTTTACATTCAGTACATTCCAGTTTTTAGTTTTTACAAATGGTAGGTTTTTGTTTTTAATTATTTGAGTTAGATATTCTTTGTGTGTATATTAGCTAAAAAAAAGTAATGTCTTTTGAATAAAAGTTTAAAAAACATGTTTTTTGGTGTTTTTATTTGCAAATCAGTGTTTTAACATCTATGCTTAAAATGCCACTTTTACGTGCGACAGCATGTAATGTTTTGAGGATTTTAGCTATGTATGCGATTGTGCTAATTCAGTTAATGAAACTGTTGAAAGTAATTTGACTTGAAAAATGCATAAACCGAAAATTTTTGGAAATGAGTTAAAAAATTTAGAACATGGCATTCGTAGATTAGCAGTCCATTGCCCATAAGACTATAAGTAAGAAGTTAAGAACATCAACCTCGTATTAGTTTATTACGTAGCCTATAGACCTAACATTAACATAACGCGAGAAGAATGTGCACCGGAAGCTAGAACGAACATGAATGAACATGAGCAAAAATAATATTCATATAACATAAATCGACTTGAAAAAATCAAACGACCTCATTAAAATTTGACTCTGACCCCAAATAAAAACGACCCGACCCCAACGCTTCAATAGTCGACTCCCAGGTCTATCCAGGACTGACCCCAAGCTTGACACGGTGTGCGTTTTTTTACTTTACCCTGCTGGTGGCTGTGCTCACAATTTTAAGGCCCAGGCCCCCGTTTAGGCTATAGACTTCGCGCTCTCCATGGTCTACCCCCAACTTCAAACCGTCTTTCGCTGTCCATGTTTTTCAGCGATGATAGGCCTACACAGTGGGTTAATTTAACGGGCGAGCGTGACGTGGGCGGTGGGTCTATAAGTACATGTAGGCCTACATCACTACGTCGGCGTGTTTTGTGAACGCGCGGTGATGCTCGGACACAAGTGCAAACTCCACTTAAGTCTTCACAACAATCTGCGCAGCAAATCCACAACACGTTTTACAACGAGTTCACCAAAAAATCGAATGCTTACCACAGATCCATAGCTTGCTGCTTGTACGACTTGTCCAGCAAGTGCACAACAACTCGAAATAGTGGAGTTTAGACTTAAGCTATACGGCCAGATGCTGAATCATGAAACTGCGCGCATCGCCTCTGACCCGCGTTAGCCGTCGCCATTCACTCGCGAAACTTCTACGGAGCGAGCTGTTCGTCAGCAGCTGTTGTTCGTTCGGCCACCAACTCGTGGCGTGACTCGCTCTTTATAGGCCTAAACGACTGCCACAATAGCCTAATTATTACTCGGAGCAGTTTGCAACAGATATACGTGTGTGTTCTTCGCCGTTATATTCTTCGGTAAGTCTGTAATACGATCATTTGTAACAGGAAAACGAAGCGAAAGTAAAGTCGGTGCACCGAACCGTTAATATTGCCTCGTCATAAAGACTGCATGCAATCCACGCAACAAAACGAAAATATAAGAGAGGAAATCAAAATTAATCATGCAAACAGTATAGGCTTTAATACGGGGTATACTACACGAATTAACGTCGATTGCTAAAGCTTCTATTTCCATATTTAGGTCTACACTTATGTCAGTGTCAATTAAGCAAGATATCGTTAACTTAACACTAATATATCAATTACATTTTGGTAAATGTAACCATGAACTGTGTCCGCTAGCAGTGCGATTAACCAGGACTGAGCCATTGTCAGCTTGCCGTCTGATTAAGTTCATTAAGCTTATGCGGTTGTCATTTGGCTTGCTTGGTGTGAACATGCAGGTCGTAGAGAATGACCGGAAGTGACGCTAAGGTCAAGATGACGGTCGCTAGTGAACCGGAAGAAGAAGCACCGATGACGTCATCATCGGTGTCGCCAAATCGGTCTGTAGCGTGGCTACACCTGTGTATTATCTACAGTCTGCTGGGTATCTATGGGCTCTGGGCGGCCACTTCCTATCAGCTGATGCGCACGAGCTTACTGGACGAGCTGGAGGTCTCGCTACAGCGAGGCAACCAGGCGACGGCTGAGGAGCTCACCGACTGGGAAGGAGATCATCCGGTGCATGTCGACACGGTAGAGGTAAGACGACGTAGATCTGCCGATGTGCTTTCGCTACAAGACCCCGCCATTGAGACGGAGGAAACGCCAGTACTGAGTCGCATCACTAGAGACGCTGGATCGGCCGGAAGAAGACGGAACGAAAGACGAAGATCAAGACATCGCGGACAGAACAGAAGAAACTCCGGCAGCTCGAGCCCTCGTCGTCGTCAGCGTGAGTTGGCTAAATCCATTGTCTGGCTGTGTCGATAACCGTACATGCATTACTAATTTTTTGAATAATATAACGATCCAGTGCAGACATATTGTGCGGCCGTCCGCACCTATATCTACGCAACCCTGTTCTGACATTTGACCCTTTTGAACTGAAAATATTTTGTCAGACCGGTACTGCTTTCCTGGGAGTAAGAACGTTTGAAAAACACTAATTTTTTTTCTGCGCAACTACGGGAGTTTTGTCCGTATGAGACGGACAGACAAACGGGACAGACAGACAACCGCAACACCTGTATAATGCGGTTTGTTTTACAATAACGGAGCCAATAAAACTGATAATGCAAACACAGAAAAGGCAGCTGCGAGTTGTTGTACTTGCGTTCGGCGCGGTAGTGGTTGCATTACGTAATAGCTATATGTATATATATAAGCCACCACGCACCTAGCAGCTGCTCAATCACGTTCGCGTCGCGTGCACCCATGCACCGACATTTTTCCCAGTTCAGCGACGACGTTTATGTGTAGGCGTAGAGAGATCGATGACCTGCAGTCTGTAGTAAACAGCGAACACTGTGCCATGCAACTGCTGACCGGGATTGTCTGAACAACAGACACATTCACAGAATGAGGGGCATACGCCACGTGCATGGCTGATGTAAAAACGTAGCATTTAACGTTGTTTTTGAGCAGGTGTTTCAAAATTACTGCTTTAGTAATATAAGGCTCAACTTTAAAAAAGAACCATACTGCAAATAACGGTTTAGGCGGTTACGTTTAATGTGTTTTTTCAATGGTAACTTTCATCATCATCATCATCATATTCGTTTAATACATTAACTTGACAGAACGAAAGCATATGCACAATGTAGGCCTAACATACAGTAAATATGAGAGTTTAAAAAAAGTTCACAAAACTATGTACAAATACAAATCATACTAGTAAATGGATACAATCACGCACAGAGTTTGACTGCTATTGTTCGGCAAATAATTCGCTAATTTTTGTATGTTAATTATTATGCAAGGCCCGAGACTGAACGTCGGATCAGCAACACAGGTTTGTCTCTGTTGAGTGACAGTGTTAATTTCTGTTTCACACGAGTTTGATTGGCTCTTAAATATTGCGTGCTTATTTGTTGACAATGTAGTAGGCCTATGGTCTTGCGCATGAAGTATTCTGATCGCATTGATTGACTTTCTGTTGCATGCGTGCCACGCATGTTTGTGTGTTTATTTTGAATTGTTATTATTGTTGTTTATATTTTTGTACTACAAACATTAATTTGGTGAATAAAAGTTGTGATAATGCGGGGTGGAAAACGTTAAATGGGGGTCACGTCACATGATTTGTAAGGGCAGCCGTTCTATCACTCTGTGTCCTAGTAAAACGATTTCTGCTGTTTTGGATGTGTGACTACTTAATGTAAACTGTTAAGTTTTTTTATATTTAATTATGACGTAAGACTTACATCACGACTAGCAAAGAATATTTAATCAACTGCCATATTTTGTTCAAATATTTTGAATGAATATTTCTTCAGCTACAACTGGTAAAAATATTGTGTAAATTGATGATTATTTGAGTAGCCTAAATTATGAAAAAACAAAAGGGGTCTTTTTATGAAACATCGTGTATATACGCGGTATATTGCGAAATCTGAAACTTACGACGTTACTTGGTTATTTATTTTCTGAACAGAAATTTTTTTGTGCGGGTTCCTGTGTTTTACCAAACAGAATCTAATTGGGTTTAACACCGGCCCTGCGTGATAGGTTTAGTTATAAAATAGCCCTTACAAAAATGTCCAGTGAGTGATCAGAATATACTGAACGGCCATTTGTTTTTGCGTCTCCGTGGCTATGTCGTGTCTGGATGTCGTGATTGCGTGATAATTTCATTTTGCGTGATTCTACATCGTGTTGCATGACTGACACCACGATGCCTCTAGGTGCCTATCGTCATTATTATTCAATTAACTTGGATTTCGTGATGTTTTGCCGCATATTGAGTATAATCAGTCACACTTTGTTTAATTGGTGCGACGAAGTAGGCTAAGCCGAGCTGTCGTGCATGATGCATCTCTGCTTATCGATCTGTGATTAGTGGAGTTTGCAAGAATCTAGCGCACAAAAAATTATTGTAGCCTATTGCAGTTTCGTTGCACTTGTCCAACTGCCATACGTATTAGTGTGTTTTGACGCTGAAATAAATTCGGTTTGTGCAGTGAATGTTCCATTGAACCGTGTACGAGGAGGGTCCAGTCGTGACGGAACAGTGTTTAAACTGCTGCAAATTTGTACTGAATCCGAAGCCCGGACTTTTTGTTCATTGACGTACGGTACTGGTTGGTACATAGACTACAAAATTATCTTTTACGTCTTCCACGGTATAGAGAATGCGAATAAATGTCTGGTTCACGTTCGGCAGTCATGGAACTGCAGGGAAAAAGCAGCGTGCATGGCTCACATTGCTTAATATTCTTCAAAGTTTAATGACGTTCGTTACGCCTTGGCCTTGGCTGTGCTATCCACGAAGGGTCTTGGCCTTGTGCCTACGTTTTTTTGTTCATTCCGTTAGGTTTATCTCGTTTAACTCACGATTTCCAGATTTTCTTTTATCTCAAATCTCAGTGTGTTGTTTGCTGCATGAACATAATTTTTTTTGATTGTAATGGTAATTTGCTGAATTGTTAACGTTGCCTTCCCTGCATGCGCGTTTCATCATTGGTTAACGAACGTATGGGCCTAACTGAAAATGTGACTGAAAGCTCGTGCCTATAGGCTATACGCGTACGTTAAAACATACGTCAGCCAAAAAAAATACAATTCAGTATTGGGCTATTATCATACTATTATTATCATTGATACATTCGCCGACGGTATCAGATTTCGTTTTCACCCATGTCTGTTTTTTGTGTCTCTAACTCTAAGAGAGCACTCAAAAAGTTACGAGTGGAATTAAATAAAATTTGTTGTAGGAATGCAGGAGCGTTATGCGTAGCCCATTCAGTTAGTTATTGGTGGCAATATAAGTAACGATCACGAAGGCAATTTTAAGGTTTTTCTTCAAAATTTATTACTGCGATTTTGCTAGACACATGTAGTGTATTTTGTGTCGTAATGCACTTTCTTATTTTCGGTAAAATAAAAATATATTCAGGCTCATTTTTCTTACTAAAATATTGAAGTCCATTTCCCTGAAA
>Ga0209671_1007322_pt1 | contig 11441 bp, 7 predicted proteins | sample WorMetHERISLAND2_2_FD_187401 | JGI IMG/M metagenome (GOLD analysis project Ga0209671, IMG submission 187401) | Marine gutless worms symbiont microbial communities from Max Planck institute for Marine Microbiology, Germany - Olavius geniculatus... | ecosystem: Host-associated > Annelida >...
CTACAGTTTAGTTAGGCCTACTTGAATTCATTCAATTGTCGAATAACCGCATTTTAATGAAATATTGGAACTTTTGCTCCACAGAATTTAAAACTATTAAACAAATTTATGCATGGGCATTAATTTTTAATGTGCATTAATTTTTTAACGCATGTTAATTAACGCGCTATTTTGACAGCTCTACTGTTTACTACTTCAAGATCCTCAGTGAGCTTCGACCAATGGTACACTTAGCTATGGACTACAAAGTTAATGCCTAAACTCCAAATAACTGTGTGATACTTCACTTAATTCCTAAACCCAGCATAACAGTGTTGTGCCCAGTCAAGACAGATTTATTGATTTTGTTGATTTCTTTGCAATAAAGTTGCGTATCAACATCCCAACATAGTCTAAAAAAAGTAAAACAGTTAGTTTGTCAAAGAGAAAACTACTGTCCAAAGAGATCTCCGAACATTCTTCTGGGAGTAATTTTTACATGCTTGACACTCTTCCAAAAACCTGAATGACAAGGTTTTTGGCAGCAATCACTAAGGGCAAACGCTGATAAAAATTGGCATTTATTACTTCTGCTGAAAACAAACAATGAAACAATGAAGGAAGCTCTGTTCCAGAGACAATTCTGTCAGCTCACTTGAAGAATTGCGAATAGATTTTGACAAAATTTTGCGCAGGGGTTGGCCATGGCCCAAGAAAAATGTGTTAAGATTACACTGACAATCCGGATCTATCAGTAAATTATGGATCATTATCAAAGTTGTTTACCATAATGAGACAGCAGCTGTGTAAAGTATCATCAGCAAGTGGCAGCACAATTCTTGCTGGGAGTTTGAGATCTCTGATCGCTTCTAGTTTTAACACGCTACAACTATGCTGTAAAATGCATCTATGGCACGATTGTCGTCTGTCAATCTCACCATAAGAGATGTATTATGACTAAATAGTGCGAGATAGGGCCTAGGTTGCTACTGATCACCAATAGGAAGCCGCATACTGGCTTTCAGATGAGATGAAAATCATCGACCTCGAACGACCTTGAAGGTCAGTACTGCAACAGGAACTGTATAAACTGTAGCACATCTTCCTTAGTGACAGCTGGGCTTCCTTGTTGTGCTAGAATACTGATGACGTTGCATCTTTACCATGCTGACAAGACACAGTAAAACTACAGGGTGGGCCAAAAAAACCGGACCTATTTGAGCGTTGATAACTTAGCAACGGTTACCCGCAAAAAGGTGTGTGATATGTCAAAAGTTTTAGAATGTTGTAGACAAAAAGGGCCGAACTTGCATAGCAAATCATTTAAATATTCTTTGCCTAATTTGCATAAATTGTCATTACCCCTGAAATTGGGCATTTGCCTGCACTCCCATGTGCCCGAGTTCATTGAACTCAAAAACTCACTGCCAAAAAGTCCAGATTTAAATTCTGTGAATTATTCAGTGTGTGGGCATTGCAACAGATAGCATGGCCACAAAATTTCAGTAACTGACCAGCTAAAACATGTGCTAATCGAATGCTGAACTCAGCTGATCCTGAACACATTGACTCCAGCGATCAATCAGCTGCCTAAAAGAACTGATGACGATTATGAATGCAAAAGCTGGGCAACTGCATATGTCAAATTTCATCTAAACTCAACGTACGTGTTAATGATTGTTGATATTTCATTGTATGCTGAATGAAAATCAACTTAAATTCACGTGCTACTGCCAATTCAGCATGATTTTAAGGGTGGGGCAGATTTGTGTAAATCAGGCAAAGAATATTTAAATGCTGAGACATGCAAGTTGTACACTTCTTCTGTACACAATTTTGAAACTTTTTGCATATTATGTGCCTTTCCATCAATAAACATCGCTAAGTTATAAAAACTCAAATATCCATGTTAAATCCATGTGTTACAGTCAAATTTGGCAGAATTTCGAGAGTGACCAATATTTATGCAAATTAGACGATGAATACTTAAATGCTTCATTATGCAAATTTGTCGTTTATTCTTTACAGCATTTTAAAACTTTTGACGTATCACACGTCTTTCTTCCACTAACCATCGTTGAGTTATCAACACTCAAAGAGGACCGTTTTGTTTTGGCCCACCCTGTACTCGTGATGTCATAAATACCTTTCTATCAGTTGACGGATGGAGTCGATGGTCGTGCAGGCAGCAGCGGAGTCACCAGCAGCTTGAGATGTAACTGCAGCTTGTGTGAACACCACGAGCATCTCCCGACGTAGCTCATTCCACAACTTACGCAGTTCTGCATCCTCGTGTTCCTGCTGCAACTCTATTTGTCTACAGACCAACAAACAATCTCTAGTCAGTCACTTCAACACTGCTTCTCTGGCAATTTACTGTATTTGCATCTGCCCAAGGAAGACTATGCTTTCGGCTTTTGTCTGTCTACTACAGCATTACTCAGCAGATTATAAATGAATTTTGATGAACTTTTTGAACAGATCAAAAACCACGCTATTAGATTTTCAAAGTGATCTGTACCACAATCAGGATGTCAAAAATTTCTGAAAAATACCTGGCACATACGGCAAATTGTACTGTCTGTTTTAGTCATCAAATGACAGACAGCAAAGATTACGCTGTCTGGTTCTAGTTCAGCATGCAACCAAGAGATGGCAAATACAAAACCTTCTCAGACATAGAATCAACGTAGAAAGTATGTATTTCTGCGAAGCAAAAGAAGCACGAAAGCGAAAAATGAAAACGCACCGACGTTCGTTGCACGAATCACAGCAACACGTTTCTCCCACACCAGTATCTTCATCGTTAACGTCATCATCATTATCCGCAGCAGCAGCAGCAGCATTGGCAGTGGGAGCTGGTGTTTCGGTATCAGATGCTGATGATAAATTCACAGGCGACGTCGGTGGACCAGCCATCAGATCTTGATCCTATCATAATACATGAGTCATGGGTCCACAAAAACACAATCAGCTAACTCCGACATACAATCGCACACAAGTACAGTACACCAAAACATCAGCTAGCGTAAAACGTAATCATACACAAGTAGTCGACTAAACCAAAACAATAGCAATCTAACTGTGTTCATTTAGTAATCCAACTGCAATTTAACTAACATGGTGTGAAGTCAGTGTACCGTAGTCAATTACATATCTGAAGAGATTGCTATTACATTTTGGGCTGAAAATCTTTATACGTTAAGTTATAAATGTAATAAAATATCTACTAATTACAATTACAATTTGATTTAACAGTGAGTTGCTGGGTTTTTGGTGTTTCACGTAGGTTTCCAAAATGTAAAGCTAGCCAACTATGTACAAGAAATTTGAGCTAATGCTCATAAGATACGTAAGAACTTATGGCAGTTTCTGTTCGCAGGTAATCTTGGTCAATCTTCATCCATTTCATCGCAATTCACTCTTTTGCAGCCAAAAATTGCCAAAAAATCACTTAAAATAAATATTTTTAAGCTTCAAGATCATTCAAGATCATCAATGATGACATTTCTAAGAAGCTCGTCATCAGTGCTTGTTATGTTAAGCAGCATGCCTGTGCCTATTTGCAATGATATACACGCTAGACAAACCAACAGTGGATAAATAACCACTTTTTAGAGGGATACCTCTCTTTGACACCCATGTGCGCAGACCTCCTTAAATCTAGAGGGTCCGGACTTGGACTGCTATAAATGTACATTCCATGCTGAAAATTTCATACACAGGTTGTCTCTATCTGCAGCCATTTCGGCGCAATTCACTCTTGAAATGCGTGTCGCAGCCCAAAATCACTAAAAATTCTCTAAAACACCCTATTTTAGGGGTTAAAGGTCATTAAAGGTCATCGATGTTGATATTTCTAAGTAGCTCGTCGCTAGTGCTTGTTATGATAAGCAGGATCTCTGTGCCTATTTGCAGCCATTTTCATGTTAGAGGAGCCAATAGCAGCAGAATAACGCCTTTTTAAGGGGGTGCCCCTCTTTCACCCCTTCGTTCGTGAGGACCCCCTTTACCCAGGGGCATGAAATTTTGTCACAGAATACTAGAGACTCTAAGCTATCATACGGTGAAAACCCGAAGTCTCTATCTCACCTGGTCTTAGAACAGTACCGGGACGTGACGGACAGACGGACAAACCGAATTACTGCAGCTAATACACGCTATTCTCGTGCGTAAAAACTAAACTCCAAATCAACCAGAAATATTACAGAGGAACAATTATTGGATTATATTGCTCCAGATAGCAGCAGTGCAGTAGGCCACATCACATATGCATGTTAGCCAAAAACGATCAACGGACACATAAGATAACACGAAATTTGAGCTAATGCTCACAAGACGTGCGAAAGCCTATAGCAGTTCCTGTTCGCAAACTATTATCTCCAGCCATTTCGTTGCAATTCATTCTTGAAGTGTGCGCTGCAGCCAAAGATCGCAAAAATCAATAAAACCCCTTATTTTGTAAGTTCAGGGTCTTTCAAAGTCATCGATGTTAATATGACTAAAAAGCTCGTCACTAGTGCTCGTTACGATTGGTACCATGCCCATGCTGCAACCGTTTTTACCAGAGACTGGCCAACAATGGTGAAATAACGATTTTTGCGGGGGTACCACTCTTTGATGCCCTCGTGTGCAGGTTTCCTTGAACCTAGAAAATCGAGACTTAGACCGTTGAAATCTACGTTCAATGCTGAAAATTTGCTATGCAGCTTGTGCTTGTGTATCTCAATGGATTTCGGCGCAATTAGCTCATAAAATGTACCTAGCAGACCAAAATCACCAAAAATCCAAAAAAAATCCCTATTTTGGCATTCAAGGTTATCCAAGGTCATTGATTTTGGTGCCAATCAAAAGCCAGTGTAGGACTTCCTATTAGAGATTAATGGTAACCTAGGCCCTATCTCGCACCGTTTCTGAGATATGGCGACTTATTGGCTGAAAATTGCAAATTTTCCCTACCCCCTCTTATTTAGCCACCCTGCTCGAAGTAACCCCTTTCGAATTTACGGATAAGCTTTACGAATCCTAAAACTAGAGTCTTCCAGGCAGCCAATGGCAAAGATTTGGTGAACTTAGCTTGCACTGTTTTTGACTGATCCATCCGTGTGACAAACGGAGAGACAGACGGACAGTCAGACAGAACTGCAATGGCTAAGACGCGCTAAAGCAATAGCTGCTTTCGTGCATAAAAACTAGAACTAACCAGAAGACTTCTCGATAAGCGTTTCTCATTCTCTTCTTCGACAGTTCGCCGGCACTCCGAGCACATCCATAACTGCAGCTGTCACACACAACACAATATAATAATAACAATTATTACGGCGAAAGCAGCTACTGCATTCAGCGCGTCTTAGCCATCGTAATTCTGTCCGTCCATCCGTCCGCCTGTCCGTCCATCTGTCGCACAGGTGGATCAGGCAAAAACGGTCCAAGCTAGGATCACCAAATCTTCACCGTCAGCTGCCTGGAAGACTCTAGTTTCAGGAACCATAAAGCTTTTTCATAAATTCGAAGGGGGTCACCCTGAACGAGAGCACTAAATGAGAGGGGGTGGGCAAAATTTGCGATTTTTGGCCAATAAGTTGCTGTATCTCAGTAATGGCGTGAGATAGGGCTCAGGTTACTATTAATCACTAATAGGAAGTCATACACTGGCTCTCAATTGGTGCCAAATTCAATGACCTTGAATGACTTGAATGCCAAAATAGGGGGTTTTATGGATTTTTTTGGCGATTTCAAGCTGCGAGACACACTGCAAGAGCAAATTGCGCCGAAACCAATTGAGATAAACATGGACAAGCTGCGTATGAAATTTTCAGCACTGAACGTAGATTTTGTTGGTCTAAGTCACGATTTTCTAGGTTCAAGGAAACCTGTGCATGAAAGCATCAAAGAGCGGTACCCTCGTAAAAGTCGCGACGAAATGGCTGGAGATAGACTGACAGTTTGCAAACAGGAACTGCTATAGGCTTTCTCACGTCCCATGAGCATTAGCTCAAATTTCTTGTTATTATACAAACCCATAAAGCAGACAATCCAAGATTTTGGAATAATTGGGAAGGTGGATTAGAAGTCTAAGAGTCAGGACAAAGTCCAAACCTTACAGCTTCAATTATACGACAGCAATGCTACCATCAGTGAAAGAGTTAATGAGACTCATCTTCTACAAACTCACCACTAGACCTACAATGCTATAATGCAACAAATGCCACCTCTGAAATCTTAATCTGCCAAAATAACTCTCTGTGGTGTAACGGTAATGAGCAAGACTGGTGACTGAAAGATCCCAAGATCGACTCCGAGTTGGGACATTGTCAGGTAACAATCTTGGGCAAGTTGTTCACGCACGTGCCTCTGTTCACCAAGCAGTATAATTCGGCACCGGCCAAAGGGCGGTGATGCTCCGCGGCTGGGAAGGTGACTGTAAGTCTGGTGTTGCACTGGCCATGCGTCACGGACTCAAGTAGTTTATCCACCTACGAGTTAGTTTATCCACCTACGGGCTCAACGGCCAACATATGGGAGATGAGCACGCCGCCTATGCTCCTGATGGGGCACGGCCTGGTTTGCTTTTTTAAAAATAACTCTCTGCCTTCTTACAATATTTTTCAACTAACAATGAAATGTCCCCACTTTCTATTATCATAACAATATTGACATGTGGAATTAAAATGACAAAATATAACTGTCAACAAACAGGTAAACAGTGTTTAACCTGTGATGGCATAATCCCAATACCAACACCAGAGCAGACTGTATCATCTAAAAACACAAAAAAATCACACTGACAATGACAGTAGTTCAAAATTAGCCAGTGCACAGTGCACAATGTGTGAAATGTTTTCAGAGTATACAGATTTTCAAAAAGTAACAAAATGTTAATCTAACAGTACTTCTTCAGCCAGCTGATTTTTACTCATGGTGTCAACCATGATGCTCAAGCAACAGCATGAAATCAATAAAGGTAAAAAAGCTAAAGGTAAAGATTGTCAATTTGTATAGCGCATCATCATGCATACAAGCCTCTAATGCATTTTCGTCACTGAACAGAGCCGCCAGCCGCCGGCCGCCCAGCCACTGCGTGCAGCCTGTAGACACAGGCTAGCTGTACCTAGCTGTAGCTGTAGCTAGCCCCAGTCAGCTGTACCAAGGTCCCCACCTTCCGTAACCCATATAATGGGTTACTACTCATTTAACCAACCCCGGAGGGATGGCAGGCTGAGTTGGCCTTGTTGGTTGACAGATAGCGGAAGCTTTACCCACAAAGTGGTCAAACAGCCATCCATCAGTCTAGCATAGAATAGTGAAAGTTCGCCAGCCAGAACCGACGTTCTAACCACTATGCTAAGCCACCAACAACAACTACAATAACACTAACAACAATCAATTACATTTGTGACCAATTAACTGCCAAAAATCTGCTAAACAACAAATTACAATATACAGCATTAAATACAACTGAGAGGGACCTGTTGTACTGGGAACACAGTGAGGCTGACTTTTGTTATCGGTGCGTGGAGCGTGACAAATGAGGCAACAGTCACGAGGCAAAGACTGCAAATATGTTGAATTTATCTAAGACACAATAGACACACAGTCCACTAAGACAATATACATAGCAAGCAGAAACAATCACACATGAAAACTCCTTAACAATCTAGATCATTACATATCATCGTTCATTGTAGTTTGCTAAAAACCAACTATGTCAAGATTTTCTTCTAACAGTGTGGCAATGGCACCAAATACATGATCAGATCAGATCGACAACCTTAACCCTAACCCTGACCATCCATTAATCTGTTATTTGGTGCTGGTGCAGTCTTTTGTGACAATGACCAGTTTTATGCAAAGTTTAAGGTTATGGTTAGAGACAGCAAACTGATCAATCATATATTTTTTTTCGTTTTGGTGCAATTATTCATGACAATGACCATAAATATTGTTAGGGACCAACTTAATTCACGATTTCACGGCCATGACATTTTCCGTGAAATTGACCTCCTTAAGTGAAAAACGCTGATTTTCGTGAAATCCATGATTTTTTGTGAATTTTAGCGCTTTTAGTTTAATTTATGACAATTCCAGAGTTTTATCAGCAGCTTTTATATGGATGTTGCTGTTTGCCACGTGTTGCACTTTAGCACTAAGTAGATGACATTGACTGTCTTGAGTCTTGACTTAGTGTAGTAAATATTCGTTGTTCTGAAATTTCTCTGTTTGCATTAGCACAGCACCTCGAAATAACGTCTGTGTGGCCCGTGAATTTCCGAAACTCTTTCCCTGAATTTTCCGTGAAATTTGACACATTTTAAAAATTCTGCCGTGAAATCTCGCATTTTTTCCCGTGAATTCGGTTAGTCCATAAATATTGTTGCTGAAAGGCTAGTTTTTGCTGAACAATCCAGTGTTAAAGCTCAAAGTCCAGCCGACAATATCAAAACTTCCACTTCAGCAAACTGCAACGTTAGTTTGGTAAAAAAAACAAAACAGGTCTAAAACTAACACCACAAGCCAACGATCTAATCCAGTTTTCTCTTCCTACTTATATGGCATATATTTAAAAACCCAAAATATTATTACCGGCGAAAATGAAAGCTTTGAATTGTCGACAGAAGTGTCACAAGAACTTGAAGTAACTGACAACGTTGTAGATAAAGATGACAAAGGCAAAGCAGACGACTTTAAGCTCACAGCTGGCATGCAAAGGCCACCGCCTCCTGCAGTGTTTTGGTAACCCATGTAACTTTTGGGGCTTCTCTTCGGCTTCCTTCTGTGCGTCTTCTGGTTTCCAGAAGACCCCATCGTAAACTTAATCATCTGTAAACCGTTAATGTGACCTAATCAAGTGACAAACTGATTCTGAGTGAAAATTATCGCGAAATTCTCTAGCGACAGAACAACTACGAAGATGGCGAGCAGATCATGCGTAATGTAAACAAACTCTTCGGTCCAGTAAATAAGTAACGAATTTCTGTATACTGCAAGCCTGAAGCGGAGTTCACTTTCCATCCAACGCAAGTTACGCAATACGCAACGTACGCAAGAAAGTACGTCATATCTCTATTGCCAGCGGTCCAGCCACTTTGTCGCAATTCACTCTTGATGTGTGTGCTGCAGCCGAAAATCGCAAAAAAACACTAACAAGAAGCCCAGCTGTCGCGAAGATAGCGCCGACCGTACTGATTGTCAGTGACCTTGAAGGTCATCCAAGGTCGATAATTTTTATTTTATCTGAAAAGGCGTATGCCACTTCCTGTTTGTAATTAATAGTAACCGAGGCCATATCTTTCAACGTTTCTGAGACATGGCCACTTATACGTTAAAACTTTCCACTTAAAATTGCGACCAAACTGTTACAAATGGAGACATAGTTATTGTTGACAGACTATAGAAAGTCGTTAGCGCTCTATTTGGTGGTATCATCGCCTAACCTCTAAAACTTACCGTATAGCCGACGGTAAAAATTTGGTGATCCTAGCTTGCACCGTTTTACGCCCGAAAGCAGCTACTGCTTTCAGCGCGTCTTAGCCATCGCAATTCTGTCTGTCTGTCCGTCCGTCACACGGGTGGATCAGTCAAAAACAGTGCAAGCTATAGGATCACCAAATCTTTACCGTCGGCTGCGTGGAAGACTCTATAGTTTCAGGAACCGTAAAGCTTTACCATAAATTCAAAGGGGGTCACCCCGAACGAGGGCGCTATTAAATGAGAGGAGTGGGGAAGATTTGCGATTTTGGGCCAATAAGTAGCTGTATCTCAGTAACGTGTGAGATAGAGCCTAGGTTACTCACTAATAGGAAGTCGTTACCTTGCCTTTGATTGGCGCCGAATTCAATGACATTGGATGACCTTGAACGCCAAATAGGAGGTTTTTATGAATTTTTTTCGATTTCGGGTTGCGATACAAGTCTATATCATTCACAACGTGGCGCCACGGAACTATCATTATGCGATCCAGATAGAGAATTTGGTATTTGTATATAAACTTAGCCTGAACACCCCAATTTTCAGCTAAACTACTGAACCGGAACTGCTATAGGCTTTCGCGCGTCTCGTGAGCACTAACTCAAATTTCTTGTTGACTAATCTACCCGTGTGACAGACGAACAGACGGACGGACAAACAGAATTGCGATGGCTAAAACGCGGCGAAAGCAGTAGCTGCTTTTGCGCGTAAAAATGAGTCTTGGTTGCAACAATTTTAATAATATTTATTTTATACTGACCAAATTGGCCAATTTCGTGCAATTTAAACGTAGGCCCCCTATGTTTACGTTTCGTCTGGAAGATTGGGGGTTGGGCCCCCTGCTCCTGCCTGGCTATGCCACTGGAGTTGATTAAGTTTTTACGCCAGACGAAAAACTTCTCCTTCTCCAGTGTCATGGCGGTGCAGTTAAACACGCTCGGACAGCCTCGTGTATTTCCTCATCCACTGTCTTCTGTTTTCAGCCTCATGTTTGCTTGTGTGAGTGAGACGCCCATCATCTGGCAATCGTCCGAAATGTTATCGGAATTTCAGAAATCCTAATTTAACGTCACTATTTGGCTTATCTGGTATATGTGGGGGCACGTGCGCCAAAAAGCATACGTGTTGAAAACATTAACTTGCCAATAAAATATATTTAACTTTAGTTTTTTAAAAACATGAAAAACATCTCCAAACAAACGTTCCACTGCAAGTCTGCAACAATTTACGCGAAACAAGTCACAGTTCATAGTCACAAACGAAGAACTTCGAGGCACCAAAACATTTGGGCTTGAATACCATCTGTCAGTCAGGCACATCGTAAAGCAACATGTAACAGTTTATAGCAAACCAGACCGATTAACGCACATTCACATTACCCAGGTTTAGCTGCGTAGGCCTACGGGTAGACTGAAAGCTTCTAGGATGTATTAAAATTAGGACTTTCTGTAGTTCTGAGGCTGAGAATGTCAAATGGGCTTAAATAGTACGGCGTAAGATATGGGAAAGGTCTTCTTCACATTGGGGAGGGGTCGGCACTCTAGGGATTGCCCATCTTCGTATTTTTTTCATTTCTTAATCACGAAATACGTTTTGGTTAATCTTCTCCCCGAAATGACCTATACCGTGTCGGGCAGGACGTTAAACCCCACTCTTACCCTATTAAACACGACATTGCAACGTTTTGTACTTCTCTGCTCGAGACATAAAAAGCAGGCCCGTCGAAAGGGTGGGGTAGGTGGGGAGAGAGAGTATTTATTTGCCAAAAAACACAAATACAATGTTGTCGTACAATACTAGACAATGTAGGCGGGCTACCAAAAAAGCAATCGCTCATCAAAGATGGCCGCCCAGAGTAACTAAGTAATCAGTGATACAATATCCAAAGATAAAAAAAAGAAAAGAAAAAAGAAAAGTGCAATAGTCAGTTTCAAACAATATGATTACAACGAATTGCAAAAACCAGCCTGAACATAACAATGTATAACATCAAC
>Ga0209671_1007325_pt1 | contig 11439 bp, 7 predicted proteins | sample WorMetHERISLAND2_2_FD_187401 | JGI IMG/M metagenome (GOLD analysis project Ga0209671, IMG submission 187401) | Marine gutless worms symbiont microbial communities from Max Planck institute for Marine Microbiology, Germany - Olavius geniculatus... | ecosystem: Host-associated > Annelida >...
CCCTCAGACTACGCCCCATACCTCCAACATGGATCATGGTCCCAGGCTCGCTACAAATGCTGAATCAATTCAGAATAGGCTCACATGGCCCTGAAAAAAAATACCGCATAAGTTCATCATAAGTATGACAACCTTTATTTGCTTAATCTGTTGACATTTTGCTGCCTTCTTCAGATCAATTGCTGTCTGCTGCTAGATTTCACCACAAGAAACGATTACATTTCACCGATGTGAAAAAGTTGGCTTTGAAATGTGCCAATTTTCGGCTCAGACAAAAATGCGGCAGATGGCCGCACAATATGTTGTCACTGGGCTGACATAGCTTTCTTAAGCTGCCAGCAAGCAAACGGCACTACTTACAAGTTCCTTGGTGAGCAAAACGTTTGTTCGTTGTTCGTTGATGACCTGCACATGGTTGGCCAAGACGACGAGATCAATGTTGGCCCTTGAGTCGGCAACTAACGGCATCCACCGACGTAGCACCACACCACTGAATGACCAAGACAATCAATCAATACAATCACTCCCATCAAACAACTGATTATTATTAGCGTTGTTGTCATCATCCACTTTGGTGGCGCTTGGCTAGGACAGCCCTTAGTTATGGTGGCCTTAAACTATGGCAAACCTGAACCTGACCAAATTCGAACCAGTGCCCCTTCGAACTAGTGACCAGTCGCTCTGCACACCAAGTAGTCTCATAAGTAATGAAAGCCAGCAAAGCAGCTGAGTCTACCTATTCTGAGTCCAAGTCAACATCTTTTGGCTGTGAGTCTAAGTTAACATCGTCCAAAGTTCAATGAGTCTGTTGAGTATATATCCACGTCCTTAGGCAATCGATAAAAAGAATGCTGATAAAATTCAGCAGCCACAATCTGAGCATGCAGTAAGAAACAACACTAGTAAAACACAATACACTGTGTCTCAAAAAATGTGCCAAAACTACAGATATTCACTTCAAGTTTCTTCATGATGCTGCCTGCCAAAAAATATTAAACTTGACCAACGTTATGCAAAGTTATTGAAACAAGTAATTTAAGCAAAGCTCACGAAAAGCACGACAGTTCCTGTTCGCAGATTGTCTTGGTCTATCACTAGCCATTTCGTCGCAATTCACCCTTGAAGTGTGCACCGCAGTTGAAAATCACAAAAAACACTAAAACCCCGAAGGTCATTCAAGGTCATCATTGTCAATACCGCTAAACAGCTGGTCACCAGTGCTTGTTATGATCAGCAGCATATCTATGCCTATTTGCAAACTGTTTTTCACGCTAGATGCGCCAATATCAGTAAAATTTGTAACCAGTTTTTAGAAGGGTACCCCTCTTTGACGCCTGCATGTGCAGGCCTCCTTGAACCTACAGGGTTTGCATGTGGACTGCTAAAATCTGCGTTTTTGCTGAAAATTTCATGTGCAGGTTGTCTGAGTATGCCTTGAGCCTTCAAAGGAAAGATTTACAAGTTCTAGTGGGTTTGCTCACCGGACATGCAGAATTAAATTGGCACCTTACTCTGGTGAAGGTTAAATCAGATGCACTATATCCTCTGTCAAGAGGAGGAGGAAACTTCTCTGCATTTTCTTGGTAGATGCAGTGCAACCATGATCTGTCGACATCACATTCTGGGTTCTCATGTAATGGATTACAGTGACCTAAGCAAACTACACTGGTCTTCTCTCTTGAAGTTTACCAAGGCTTCCAAGAGATTGTTTTAGCCATCTGGCACATCAGGGATGCGCATTGGGCCCATCCTAGTGGCCTCAGCACTGAGTAAATAACTCACCCCGAGGGTAAAATAAGGTAGTCTTAGTCTATTTCGTCGCAAATCACTCTTAAAATGTGTGCTGCAGCCAAAAATTGTGAAAAATTCACTAAAATACCTTATTTTGGGGGTTCAAAATCCTTCTAGGTCATTATGTGGATAAATCTAAAAAGCCCATCACCAATGCTTGTTATGACAGGCAGCATGTCTGTACCTATCTGCAGCCGTTTTCACACTATATGAGCCAATAGTGGCAAAATAACGTCTTTTTAGAAGGTACCCCTCTTTGACACCCTCGTTCAAGAGGAACCCCTTCACCCAGTTGCATGAAATTTTGTCACAATGAACGACAGTCCTTGGGGCAGCCCACAGGAAAGATTTTGTGATCCTAGCTTGCACCGTTTTGATATAGATCAAGGGTGTGACACACACACACACACACACACCCTGACAGATGCCTAGATGATGGCTAAGTTGTGCGAATCACTATGTAAAATGCTGTCGCACGTAGAAAAATAAAAGTGGCACAGTTCTTTTTTGAGACACAACAACTAACAGAACTAGTAGTTGTAACTGTACTAGTAGTGCAACCACTACAACAACCACCACTACATACCAGACAGTGACATCATCGCCAGGCTTGCAAGTGTCGACAAGGTCATCCATCAACACAACCCACATGGAGCGCGGTATTGTGCCAACTGCCAAGCGTTGAACCTGCTCCTGGATCTTCAACTCCTGGTAGTTACGACACTTCATCGCAGCAACACCTGATATGCCAACCAGCCATGATGTTTTCATTCACAGAGTTCAGAACTTGAGACAACAGTACTGATCTAAGTTAACTTGAGCTTGAACTGGAACAAAAAAGATGCAAAAGCTTCAAGTGAACTAAAACTGAGCTTACAATCGCTGAAAAAAGTAGTAAGTCTAAACAGAACGGTATCAAATAATGGACATGCTAACATGTGCACCGTTTTTACAACACTTGAGTTCATACTCTGTTAGCCAATGACTGAACCAGGTGATCAGGCGAAAACAACAGAAGTTAGAGATAGAGAAGCAAACTGCACGTAAAAGTATAACTTTTAACAGCATTACTGTTATCAGCAATGATAACTTGTTTGACTACATGTGATTCAGACTGGCAGCCTTGTGTGGCGGTAACACGCTAGCATTGATGAAAAAAGATATTCTACAACAAGGCGGTCTGGAAGCAGGTAAACCATCACATAAACAGAGTGAACTCTCACAATGGCAGCACCACGAAGACAGCATGATAAACTGTGCTGTACTATTACTGCCACTGTACGAAATGGCAACATAGACGAATAAGATGCACACGTACTGATAGTGCCAGTTACCTTTGTCAGAGAGTGGCGTAAACTGATTGAAGTTAGTGCAGACATCAACATTGGGACAACGTGTAGGACGACAGACAGTGAAGTACTGGTCAAAGTCAGCCTACAGTCAGTCAATGATCAACTGATCAGTCAGTCGAAAAATCAATCCAATCAATCAGTCAATCAAATAATCAGTCAAAATAGCCAAACTAGCAAACCTAATTCAAACTTAGATGATTTAACAGTTTGCCGACAGACAACAGTTTAAATGACGTGGTCTGTATATGACTTTCTGAAGAGCCAGATTTATCTGAAACAGGCTGAAAGCTTTCCACGCATCAAGTCCAGCAACCAGAAAATCAGCTAAATAAGGTTCCACTGAATAAGTGAAAGCTATATAAACTTATACACTCCAAACAGTGGTCTAACACGTAGTCATTTATGGTTGGTCGCATAGCCCACAATGTCATTAGTTTTGTCATCCTAGAACGCACCTATTAAACTGAAAACTTGTTATACCATGCAGACATGATGCTCAGAGAGAACAAGTACAATCACAACATAAGTACAAGTCAACCCACTTAATTGCATACTGCTTAATTGCATATCCCATTTATCTGCATAAAATGGAAATAGACAAAACCAAAAAGCATCCTTTCTGGGCTAAATACACCCGTTTAATTGCATACAGCTTACTTGCATAATCCCGGGTATTTTTGCCACAAGCAAAAACATTTCCGCTTAATCGCATAAGTCAGCTGTGCAGACCAACACTAGCCTGTTTATAAGCAGAGCATAATAGACATTGCCTCCTACAGAGTTGGTCAGCCAGAAACAGACGACTCATTTTCTCATGACGCTGGACTTAATGAGCTGAGAAGAGACGCCAGTGATGCAGGCAGAAGGCTGCAGGATGGCAGACAACCAAGCTGGAGCAGTGCGGGGGAGGGAGGAGAGTGGTACAGGTGGACAGCTGGCCTGAACACCCATCCCTAGCACCCAGCTGGACACGCGGAGTGATGTGTCTATTGGGGTGGTGTGTCGCTGGCTTTAGTGGGCCAGGTATCAGTTCAGCAACTTGATTTTTCTGTCTATTATAAACTATCAAAATGTGGCGCATTCGCACATGGCTAATATTTGTTGTCAAGCAAAAATGCACAATTTCTCCACTGTTTTTTATCAAAGACATTTGAACCACTTCACGTATATAAATGATCAAAGGCTATAGTCGTCATTCACTTTAGTGGAAGACATCGTATGCACTAGGCTCCTGCCTAATCGCATAGCCTGGACAATAGCATAACGTCAGCCTAAACGGACCCTATGCAATTAAGCAGGTTTCACTGTACAATTAAATCTACATTATAATTAACAAACACTGCATTATTATCAAACAGGCTGAAAATCTCTGCTACAAAATAGCCACAGAAGCAACATCAAAATAACTGATAACTGAGAGGAGATCATTTGCCTCTGTACCTGTACCGAGAAGACAGTTTTGCACTGGTTGCAGACAAAATCCTTTTCACAGTCCAGCAATTTAACCAGTCCAGTTCTTATTACAGTGCCTAGTGATCACAACAATTATTATATGATGTACGCACTAAATATCATTTTTTATGAGACATTTAACTACTGGCACCATGCTTGATGTGCGAATTAAAAGTTGACAGAAAACTTATGGACTGTGTGAAGTCATTGAAACTGGGATTTTATGGCCATACTACACAGAAATACAAAAGTCTGGAAAAGCAAATGGTTCGAAGATGTGTACCAAGTTACAGAAATCGTGGTCAACAACGCCAACGTTGGGCAGATGACATCATGGAATGGACTGGGATGAAGATCAATGAAGTGGCTGCAGCAGCAGAAGATCGTGATTGTTGGAGAGGGATGCTATGTGCTGCCAACCCTTCTTACGAAAGAAAGGCACTGAACGATGACAACGACCAGGCTTAAGATGTCAATGACATAAACAATTAAAGCCAAAAACATTTAAATCAAAAACTCATTTTCACAAAATCTAAAGTCCACAAGATGTTATTTTGACTGATGCAAAACGTTGTGAAATAAACTGTTCTACAGCTGATCACAAAAGCATCGTTGTTGCCAAATTAACACAAGCATAACAAATGCACAGAAATCTTACAGTTTCATGTACTTTCAATATGTACATCTTATGACAGTAATAAATGCCTTACGTCTTACTATACTAGTATACTTATTATCTCCCCCGCGGACAGCCTGAGGGAGGCCCAAGAGTTGAGAATTTTGCATTACGGCCAATGGAGATTTTCACTGTGTGAGCCTACAATAAATTGTGGCACCATCTGATGAATGACATTGAAACTCATAGCGTAGTGCAGGGTGCTACTAGTTACCTTAAATATCAGCAAATGTTAAGAGAGTGGTGAAAAAGTAAAGGTAAACAAATTTACTGTTCAGCCATCCAAACAAGAAATAATATGCATCTTTCCAAGCTATACCATACCAGCTCAGCTCCTAACTCAAAACAAAAGTGTAGAAAAAAAATATTTGTGTAGATTTTCCGAAGTGCATGAGTAAATGATGTGTCAGTTTTAATCTCAAATGGTCGAATGGTCAAAGGTCAGGCTTATGACCACACAATATGATAGCACTGGTCCGACATAGTTTCTTGGTTTATGAAGCTAAACATCTAAGATATGAAATGTGCAATTTCAGCTTTCTGGCAAAACATGACACAATGTTAAGAGAGAAAGAGCCGAGTAAGGAGGACCTGAGATGGAAAGAAAGCTGCCGATGTCAGAGCTTTTAGGCAGAGTGTCTCGGGTGAGCTCGGGACAGACTGGAAGACCCGTCACTCGAGCATGAATGTGATCCTTCTTTATCTAACACAATCAATCACACGCTGATACGCATACAGAACAGGCTATAGTAAAACAATACAAGACACAGCCAAAAAACTAAATAGATAATCCCCAAAAAATGAACAAGCAACCAATCAAAAAATTATGAGTGCAAAATATATACAAGGATACAGTCACAGTGTTAGCCTGACTCAGCAGCCATAATTTATGCCTCGTGAAATTAAATTAATAAAAAAAAATCTTAGCATATACTTTTTAGCCAAATTCTGCTGCACCAGGTTATAACCAAAACTACATAAAGCTTTGTCCGATATTAGCAGAACTGCTGTTTATTTATCAGCAATTTCAGCATAACTCTGTCAATATGGGTTACTTAAAACTAAACTTAACTGTAGCAGTAATGTCTGTTTCCGTTTGACCTTGGAACTTTCTCCAAAGTCACTCCAAGTTATGCTGTCCCAAGAAATAAACATAAGGCAGTAAATTGTTAGAAAAGCAGCACATTGAATCAGAAGTTCTCACAGGCTGCACATATTTTCCGCAATACAACCAGTAACAATTCATTCTTGAATTTACTAAGTAAGTAAGTAAGTAAGTAGGATTATTTAGAAGGTGTAATTTAACAATAGCCGTAATGCACCGCGCTCTCAACACCCAAACAAAAATGTCTTCAACTGCCGTTTAAACTGTTCAAAGTTAATGTCAGTTTGTCTCAAATGAGCTGGCAGACTGTTCCACAGCCTCGAACCTGCAGCAGCAAAGCATGTCTCCATAGCTGCTGCAGGTCCTTCTGACGACACATGTCCTTGAGTAGAGTTGAGTTACTAGTGTATTTCTTTCTCTGTATAAAGCAGGATACGGCAGATCAGATGTAAAATTTGTTGCAAGCTATTGTCTTCCAAAATGGCCTGTTGCTATTCAAATACATTTATTCTTACCATATCTTCCTGTTGCTGATCAGCACTATCCAGCAACAACTGGGCAACTGACTGGAGTGCATTGTCACACAGTGACAGCATGTAAAGCGGCTGGGTTAAGAGCAGGTCACCCAGCATCATACTGGACTCAAACAATGTCAGAGCACTGCACAGTCACACACCTACAGCCAATTAGAATTAGCCATCTCAGCTTCGTTTTCAACTTTGATTTTAACCCTTGAAATCTTTACTAAAAAATCTATAAATAATTATGCCACTCCAGCAACTTGGTTTTTGTTTTTAACTTTTGTTTTAACACCTGGGAACCTTTACTACCGTGGGTAAAAAAAATATGATAATAAATATTACAAAAATTAATATGAGAACAAATTCATCACCAGAGTCACTAAAAGAGTGACAAACACACAGCAGTACCTCTACTAAAATATTAAGTTTAAAAATATACAGGGTGGTCCAATAAAACGGCACAAAGTTTATGGCACCATAATTTTACAACCGTACATCACAGTGTCATGCAGTTTTCACCAAAATGTTCTGAAAGAAATTCTTTACATACAGGCATCAAATATTCTTTGTTTTTGCTGCTGGCAAGTAAACTATTGAAAAACAGTATTACCTTCAATGTACCTTGGTCCATAAAAACATGGCACTATTATTTTTTTAATAGCTCCATGAAACATTGGCCGATTTCAATATTTTTTGGCATGCGACTTTAAAAAAAAATTAGACTCAAAGCTCTGTAGTTTTGGCCACCTCACCTTAACGTTGTCGTTACACTACCGTGTGAAATGCAGAAGTCGCAGTTTGGCCATTGACAACAATGAATTCCTACCGGGTAGCGTATACATCGGCTCAAAAATTATTAACTGAATAGCGACAAACGCAATTGGCAATTATTGTCACTCAAAAAGTCACACGTGTCACATCACATCATCGTCACTTCAGCATGTGCTCAAAATGTCCTCCTGCAGCACAAACGCAAGCAGTAGACGTTGACACCATTTGCCAACGGCACGTTCAGTAACTGCATGACTCAAGCAGTCCACTTGCTGTTGAAATCATTTCAGTTTGTCAACTTACAATTTTAAAATAAAGACGAAGCAACAGATTTTCAACAATTTTGTAGTGTCAGTAATTTTCTGAGCTGACGCATGCACTACTCAGTATGAATTCATTGTTGTCAGTGGTCAAACTACGACTTCTGCATTTCACAAGGTAGTGTAGCGACAACCATAGGGCAAGATGACCAAAACTACAGACATTTGCGTCAAGTTTCTTTTTAACGCCGCGTGCCAAAAATTATTAAAATCAGTCAATGTTTCACGGAGCTATTGAAAAAATAAAGGCGGCACGTTTGTATGGACCGTGGTGTCGAGGGTAATACTGTTTTTGCATAGTTTAATTGCTAGCGGCAATAACAAAGAATATTTAACTGCTGTATTCAAATACTGACTTTAGTCACGTAAAGAATTTCTTTCAGAACATTTTGCTGAAAACCACCACATGACTGTGACGTACGGTTGCAAAATTATGGTGCCATTTACTTTGTGCCAGTTTTTTGGACCACCCTATAGTAAACAATTATTCATGTAGCTTTAATCAAATATGACAACATATATTCTCATTCAATTTATTGCACAGCATGTACATTCCTGTTTTATAAAGTCTGCACACGTGCAATTTTTCATTTAAAAATAAATTAACAAATTCATTTAAAAAAACAAAAAAGTTAAAATAACATGCCATCATTCATTGCCGTATCATAAAAGCAGACTACAGTTTCAGCTGACAAGTTTCCGGATGTAACAGGAACAAATGCAATCTCGATAAACTGCTGCAGAGATATAAAAACAACACAAAAGAAGGTTACTAACTTGATGACCATGGCAAAGTGTTCTGTACTGTCTGGCTGAAGAAGAATATCGTAAACATCACCTTTGTGGTTCTCAAGTACGTATGTATGAAGCAGACCTGCCAACACATGCAAATTAAACCATGAACATGGAGGAAAATAATATTACCAACCTGCAGTTTGAAATCTATCTGGCACGATGATAGGTCAGGTCGTCAGATTTCTTATAAGCATCTGTTACAAGTTGACAGATATATTGGCAGCTGAAATATTTCTCCCAAGTGATATTTAACCACCAGTATTGCAGTATGAAACCTTTCGCTATTAACTACTAGTAAAACAATTAGTTGCACCATGCATGAAGTTCCTGTCCATCACATATTAACTCAATTGCTCCTAAAAAGCAAACCAAACACAATTAAAGTTAACCTTCCCCAGGGTAGAATTAAGCAGTGTGCCAATTTTCACATCAATAAGTCAAAGGCCAGAGTTAGGATTACGCTAAATGACTGCATGTTGGCTCTGGGCCAACACATTTTGTTCTAGTTTTTAAATATAAGTTTTTGCTAAAAATAACGAAACGACAGCACAGCTTATACGCTGTGTTTTGGCTGATAATACAAGTTGCAACAAGCACATCTCTTACAGTGTCTTGATGCCAATGTATATAGGCACAGCAACAGCGATCTTCACTCGCCTTGCCTATTGACATGGTACGGGGGTTACATGGAACGATGGCAAAAGGCAGACGTGCAGATCTGTGGATGTGCCAATGGGTAAAAGATGGATGTTGTTGCGGAGGACATCCGTATTTTACTCATAAGCGGTGTATAACCGTGCATTGATTTGGAGCCTTTTGGCGCCGGATGTTTGAGCGCCATGTACAGTAAAGTACAGTACTTGTACTGCAAAGTACAGTAATTTTAATATTAAAATTACTGTACTTTGCATATCGTTCGAGTTAAAATCATAAGTTGGCAAAATAAAAAAGTTGCAAATCTGGGTTTACAATAGTAACTTCTTGCTGCATATAGTAGTCATCGTTGTCGTTATCCGTTGTCGTTTGTCATCGCGTGACATCACAGTAAGCCTACGTTGTCGCCGTGCATTGTCGAGCATTGTCGTCGTATATCGTCTCTGCGCGTCATTGTCACACATTGCGTGTCGTACTTCATCGTGCGTTCTTGCGCGTCGTCGTATATATTGTTGTTGTGCCTTGTGGTCGTCCAGTAACAAAGCAGACCATTGTTTTCTGAGTAAAGGTGCGTTCTCACTGTGCGTGTATGACGTGTGATGCATGTGACGATCTGAAATGTATCCGCTTTTCTAGGGGGAGGTAGCACTAGGATTAAGGCTTGACTGAACAGTCATTTGATACAGTTCAGGCGCGTTAATGTCACACACCGTACGGCGCAGTGAGAACGCAACTTAAATGTCTAGACGAATTCGCGATCAGGAATTAGGCTATTGTCTAGGCCTATGCAGAGTGTGAAGTGTGGACTGTGAAGAAATTCACAGCGGCAGACGTCAAACAACTACCACCTATAAAGCGTCCACTGAGCAGTTAATGACGAAGCGAATGATTGAAAAACTCAACAACTTTCCGGAATGGATTCGAACCAGCGTTAAAATGTTTGCAGACGACACGAAGCTGTGGACAAGAATTTCAACACTGGAAGATAGTCACATTTTGCAAGATGACCTCGATAAATTAATGTGCTGGTCAGATAAATGGAAGCTTGGTTTTAATCCACAGAAATGCAAAACAATGCATATCGGACATTAACAACACAGAGTACAAAATGACCACCCAAGGAAAAGTCTGGAAGCTGGACGAAACCAAAGAAGAGAGGGATTTGGGGGTAATAGTAACCAACAACTTGAAGCCTAGCCAACAGTGTACCAAAGCAGCTTCGAAGGCAAGGTCTATCCTGGGCTGGATCAAGAAGCAGTTCGTAGCCTTAGTAAAGACGAATTTTTGATACTGTACAAAACCTATGTCAGACCACACATGGAATTCTGTATTCAGGCATGGTCGCCATACCAACAAAAAGACATCAATTGCTTGGAAAGTGTCCAGCGCAGGGCAACGAAGATGGTTCGTGGACTCAGAGACGTTCCCTATGAAAGACGATTGAAGGCTCTCGGATTGTATTCGCTCCAGCAAAGAAGGCTCCGAGGTGATCTGATTGAGGTGTTTAAAATAATGACTGATAGAAGATAGACGAATGTCAGTTTTTCACACGCTCAGCAACCAGACACCTGAGAGGCCACAGTCTGAAACTCTACAAGCCACAAACAACCCGACAGGTAAGGCAGAATTTCTTCAGATCCGCTTTTTACCCATAGCAGGTTACGTGTGCGTGCGTGATAACCGTTTAGCAAAATACATATTTAATCACGTCATGCTTTTAGAATCTACTTCTCAAACAATATAAGTAAAAAGTACCGATATATCCTTCTTCGGTACGCTGATCAACTTCGAAAACTGCCATAGCAATAACTTTTTTATCTTCATTTACATTAATTTATTTGTTTACATTTAATTTCAGTATCAACTTCCGGTATTTGACTTTAGCGCCACCACGACATATAATAATAAGACAAGGATGTAAATACAAATACAAAAGGTAGACGACTTACTAGAAAATAACATTTACACTCATCTGAAGAAAGTTGCTAGAGATTTTGTAAAC
>Ga0209671_1007326_pt1 | contig 11438 bp, 9 predicted proteins | sample WorMetHERISLAND2_2_FD_187401 | JGI IMG/M metagenome (GOLD analysis project Ga0209671, IMG submission 187401) | Marine gutless worms symbiont microbial communities from Max Planck institute for Marine Microbiology, Germany - Olavius geniculatus... | ecosystem: Host-associated > Annelida >...
ATGACAATATTATTATCGTTATTTCACGAATTAGTTTTAAGGTGTCGCCAATATTACGAATAACTGTTAGGGCAACTGACAGATACAAAATAAAAAATACTCGAGGTTTGCGGCATCGAACTAAATGTCTGTTGGATTTAACAAGGTGGTAGGAAACATTGGGTAAACAATTCAGCTTTGAAACGTTTTTACGCGCGACAGCATGTAATGCTTCTCGCGTCTTAGCCATCATCTTAACGTCTGTCTGTTTGTCTGTCCGTCCGTCCGTCTGTCACACCCCCTAGCACTGTATCAAAACGGCGACACATAGAATCATGAAATTTTTGCTGTGGGCTGCCGCGAGGACTCTAGTATTTAGTGACACAATTTCGTGCCCCTAGGTGAAGGGATACCCCTTGAACGAGAGCGTCAAAGAGGGGTACCCTCTAAAAGACGTTATTTTGCCGTTATTGGCTCGTTTAGTGTGAACTGTTGCAGGTAGGTACAGACATGCTGCACATAATTACAAGCACTGGTGGCGCGTGCTTTTTAGATTTATCAACATCGATGACCTTGAATGTCCTTGAACCCCCAAAAGAAAGTTTTTTTCGTGTTTTTGCGATTTCGGCCTGCGACACATTTTAAGAATGAATTGCACCGAAATGGCTAAACCTAGACAACCTGCGAAATTACTTGTTAAAAGTAACGAGGGATGATGGTGATGTAACATAAAAGCGCGTACAGAGCGACGTAACTGAACTGAACTAATACGATTTAGTTTTTGACCAACTGACCAATAGGCAAGCAAGAAGAGCACATGTCATTGGTTGACGCGTACGTGCGCGTAGTCACGCAGGCCACCGACGCCGTTAATCGGTGCCTACTGTAATGCATTACAGTTCGTCAAAAACTAAACTGTGTCAGTTCAGTTCAGTTACGTCGCTCTGTACGCGCTTTAAGAGGTATGTAGCATCAAATCGTATGTATGCTGGATGAAACAAGAACCTTTTAGAAAGCATCATGTAAACCGTTCGTTTTGAAAGCGTTGTTTGAAAATGGCGAGAGACGGTGCGGATGTAATAGTTGCTAGCAAATGTCTAAACTAAACGGAAAACGTTAAAAATAGAACAACTAGAAGGCGCTCGTGAGAGTGCATAGGCTATCTCCGCCAAGTGAAGTGATTTAAACATTACTACTGTAAAATGTAGACGTTTTTACAGGAAGGCGCCACCGTTCCTGCCGGTTGTGTGTGACATGTGGAGATGATGATGAGTTATCATGTACACACAGAGAGAGACAGACAGAACGACCAATCTCCTTATCTCCTCCAATGTTCACTACGTTTACCTTGGCGGAGATAAAAATGTTTTAGTTGCAGCACGGGATGCCAGTAATGCGGATAAAACACTCGTGTCGGTGTTTACGCAGATCGTCAAGTAAGTAAGTAAGTAAAGTGTAAATTCCTATAGCGCATATCGTTAAATTAACCTCTCATGCGAGAACAAAGCGAAACGTAGCACTAACTCAAATTTAATGCGATGCACTTTGCTTCTCTCTCTCTCTCATTTATGGTAGTTTCTAAAACTAAAGTAAAACACGACATTACTAAAACGAAAACTGAAACGAAAAATACCTCAAAACTGTAACGAAAACCGGATGATGAATCAAGACTAAAATCACACACGACGTTGATGACAGGCAGTGTTCGAAAGACAATTCATCAATCATTAGTCTACACGACTGCTGCTGCTGCTGCTGCTGCTGCTGCTGCTATTGCGTCATTGGCATAATAAACAATAGGACTACACCCCAGGCAGCCATCCAGCGCTGCAGACAGCGTTTATTGACCGCTTCTAGGCCAATCGTACGCCGCTGAACCCCGGGTTTTATGGCCCTAATATCGTAATACCAGTGTTCGAGGATAGCGTATGCGTACGTTAAAATAAAATATGTTAAAATAAGCCTACGTAAGTATTGTTAAAAAATAGAATAGGCACGCTCACTGGAAAAAAACTAGGCCCACAGAGTGTCCAAATAAAACAATTTCATGACATTGTCTAAGTCGAAGCGACGAAAAATATTATGTTTTTTGAGCCAATCGATTGTTGTCAGCTGAATTACCAAAAACATTGTATCCTGATTCTTATGAAATTATGTGGAGGGGTCGGGCGTGGCCCGACGAGGAAGAATAGTGACTGAATTCCGGCGGTGATCTATTTTTGTGGATTTTGAATGTGAATTATTATCTAAGATTTTTTCCCAGTAGGAGCTTCGCTAGGCGGCAGCACCATTTTCGGCTAAAGTTTGAGATCTCTGATCGCTTCTGCTTTCAAGTCTGTCGAAGCCTTCTCACTGATTATTCTCGAATGTTTTTTTTTCTTTCAGGTGGCTCATTAGTGTTGTACCAGTCGCCGACAGGGACGCCCTCAGACCACGTGTGAGCGGCGTATGAATGCCGCCGTGCGGTCGGCACTAATTTTTGCGTCTCGGTGTTCCTGCGCGGCGTCACGTAGTTCAACGCCCTGATCTCGTTTTTTCTCGACAGATGTCGCCAGCGATGTGACAAGCAGGAGTCGGGGTCGGAAGGCAATTCGATCGGCAAGACCAGCTCCCAACGTTTATCGCACGGCCTCACAGAACGGAGATACCAAAAGGGGGTGGGGGCGCCGTCCCCATATTTTCAAAGAGCGGTCATACCCCCAAGTGGTGTCGTGGCGAGAAGCAGAAAACAACTGCCCCTTTCCCAAATTTTAGCCTGTCTAAAATTGTCCGTCTTGTCAAAAACTATTCGTCCAAAACACGAAATTTGGGGTTAAAATACCCCCATTTTGCGGAATTTAAAGTCAAAATTAAACTTTTAAGCAAATATTATAGGGCTCTGTCGCTAAAATCCACGTTGAAAGAAGGTTTATGGTTTTTTTGTATGTCAGCTGCGATGGCACAATCATGTTACAAACATTTCAATAAATTCGTCTCCAGTCTCTCGGTTCATAATAATTGCTTATAACTTTCAATTTTATTTCACACTAGACCTACTTTTTGCATTTGCCGAAATTACAGAATTGCAAATTCGCAATAAGTTTTAATGTATCAGAATATTTTTCGGAAATTTTTCGACGAAATCGGTGTAGCGCACAAAGCAAGTGTTTATACGCCTATAGCTACCCTTTTTTCCGTAGCGCGCGTCTGTAGTCCGTCCGTCGTCTGTCGCATTCATGCACTCTGCTTAAACCGTTCGACGTATTTAAATGCCATTTCGCAGGTACACGTGTGGCTCCAATGATGCTTTGTGTTCCTGAGTTTTTGCGCTTTTGGGGGAAGGAAAAATTAGAGAGTCAAAATCTTCAGCCAAAACTTGCGCTTGCCTACTCATAATTCAGGAAGGCAAGCAAAGAAAAAGCACTAATCATTGATTTCGAGTTTTACCGAATTATTTCGGTCGCTTGTTATACACACGAGTTACGGATTTAAGACATAATTTCAAGCCAAATCTTGTTTTATATACGCCACATAGTTCCAGGCACCCCATTTTTTCGTGACAACACCACTGCCTCTCAATCCACCCCTTACTTCCTACCCATTTCTCCCCCACCCAGCCATCCATCTGACCACCAACCCACGTGGTCGTCGTCGGCTTAAGCCGAATTTAAGCCGGGCCAGGATTAACGCTATGACGACTAGGCCTAGTACTAGGACGCCGACGAAGATTCTAAATGGCGGCAGGGATCTGTTCATATTTCACGGCAGCACGTCACGTGACCAGGCGCCACGCAACCTTGTGATTACGGCAGACGATTTTAGCAGCACACAAAGGCAATAAACGTTCGAAAAAAACTCCAAAACCTTAAAAACAACGTTTTTGTAGTAAGCCAATTTTTAACTTTTTAAAAACTTTTTTTTACATTTTTATTGTCAGTAAACGTTGAAAGATGGGGGTACTTAAAACACTGTAAGCTCCGCAGGGGGTAATGCCTCTACCGCTCAAAGGGTATTCACCATTTTAGCACTCTTAACCACGCTCGTCAATAGGGGGAAAGCGGGAAGTTTTCCATAGGTCCCGCAACTCAAATTTGAAGACCCCACTGTCGCTCAAAAGTATATAATACACTAAAATGCGCCATTTGAAAACCAACAACGTCATCAGCGAACGTCAGCTTTAACAGTCAACGGATTTACCATCTGATGTTTGAACAGTTTGCACAAGCACTGACATCACAGGACCTGTCGCAGTTTCGTTTTTAACGGACACTATGAACATGCAGTATTCATACTCGACCGCCAAGCGCATTAGAGGTTAATTATTCTTAACGACAATGCCCTATACAAATTGACGTTTTACTTACTTACTTACTTACTTACTCAGAGAGACGGATCGGTAAACGTGGAGTTGTCTTCAGTGTATTCTCTGATATACGTCCTTGTCTATTCTTCCTTATTCCACGATCATACTCGCACTGTCTATATCTGTTCTCTAGCACTTCTCTAGCACAATGTCTGCAGTGGTAAAACGGGTCGTTAACTTTACCGGTGCACTCAGGCGTGATCGAACGAACGACAGTGTCGGCCACACGACCGATCGTCGGCCAGCCTGGAATAAGTGTCCGTTAAACCACTGTCTGGGGGTGTATATGTAGGCTCGTTTAACACTCTCTTATCTCACCCAGACTGACGTAATGTAATACAGACGATGCCACATTATTAAATAAGCTCCTACTGACCTTCGGCAAATAGCATCTCGAGTTTTTAAATAAGTAAGTAAGTAATATATGACGCAACGATACGTTTAGATCTAGCTCCGCCATATTGGATTAGCTCGGTGGCACTATATATTGCACGGTTAAAGATTATAATTTATATTGGTGAGTTATCGGGTGCAAAGTCGTAACGTCAAAACACCCCGGAGCCGTTCGCGAGTCTACATTATTATTTATTTATAAATCTTTCTAAATAAGTTATGTTGTCTGTCGCCTCCCGTAATAGCGTCGTAATTTTTGTTCTAGCGAGCGGATGTCTGTCAAGGTGCGAACTGTTTACGCATAGTTTTTAGCCAATCGTATACCTTAGTAACAATTGAGCTATTGGCATGGTCGTCGTCGTCTGTCTGTCTGTCCGTCTGTCCGTCGCGAATGCTTTGTGGCTAAACGGTGCGAGATAAGGCTTAGGTTACTATAGATCATTAATAGAAAGTCGCATATTGGTTTTCAAATGACGCGCACATCGATGACCTTAGTTGACCGTGAACGGTCAAAACGCACTATGGTATGACAATCGTGCGGTAATGTGGATAAACGATAAGTCGTACGGGGTCGGCGATGGTGCCATCGGATAAGGCGCTGGCGACATCCCATAGACTGTCAGTAGTAACCATGTCTCCATTTTCAGCGGTTTGGCCGCAATTTTTAATGAAAAGTTTCGAGCTATAAGTGGCCATGTCTCAAAAACAGTGAGAGATAGGACCAAGGTTACTGGCACACTTTCTTTCAGATTAGATGAAAATCATTGACTTTGGATGACCTTAAAAAAGGGGTCACACTGCGGTCCAGACAACCGTTCGGACCGCCAGTGTAACCCATCCTTAAACGTCACTGACAACCAGTACGATCGGCTATCCTAGCGACAGCTAGGATTCTTGTCGTCAAACGCAACAGAGGCAACGCTAAAATAGATCGCTTCTGTCATTGCGTTGTTATCTTGGCATTTAAAGCCAAAAAAAGTTGGTTCAAAAACCTAGGTCTTAAATTTTAAAACAAAACTTTAAAAACCCTTAAAGTCCAATTATTAAGTTTTAAGGTTTGTTTTGTTTGTTGCGAAATCTATCACACATCGTATTTTATTTATATTTTAATCGTAATTTTTGATGACTTCACTTTGCTACAATTTATGGAAAACAATGTGATTTTGTGACGAACAGGGTTTTCAGCCTATAAGATGTTTTTCTAGGTCGTGAGTTGTGCACGGTGTTTCATCGACAATGTTGTTTTATCGACAATAAACAACAATAAAAAATTTGAGCTAATGCTCACGAGACGCGCGAAAGCCTATAGCAGTTCCGGTTTAGTAGTTTAGCTGAAAATTGGGGTGTTCACGCTAAGTTAATATACAGATACCAAATTCTCTATCTGGATCGCATAACGATAGTTCAGTGGCGCCACCTTGTGAATGATATAAATTTGTGTCGCAGCCCGAAATCGCTAAAATAATCCATAAAACCCCCTATTTTGGCGTTCAAGGTCATTCAAGGTCACTGAATTCGGCGCCAAACGACTTCCTATTAGTGATTAATAGTAACCTAGGCCCTATCTCGCACCGTTATTGAGATACAGCGACTTATTGGCTAAAATCGCAAATTTTACCCACCCCTCGTTTTAGCGCCCTCGTTCGGGGTGACTTTCTTCGAATTTATAAAAAAACTTTACGGTTCCTGAAACTAGAGTCTTCCAGGCAGCCAACGGTGAAGATTTGGTGATCCTAGCTTGGACCGTTTTTTTGTCTGATCCACCTGTGTGACCGACAGACAGACGGACAGAATTGCGATGGTTAAGACGCGCTGAAAGCCCCAGCTGCTTTCGCGCGTAAAAACCTAAAAAACTTCAAAAAAATGTTTAAACTTAAAAACCTTTAAAAACCTTAAGAATTTTTTAAACCTAAATTTTTCTATCACTTGCGTCAGTTTTGTCGGTTGCATAGTCTGGGGTTTTCAATTATTAAAATAAGCACTGTAGATATTATCTACACGATCAATAATTAGATAACCCAAAACTCGAAAAATCAGCGTAAGAGAACTAAAAATTAACCGCAATAAAATATTTCATTTTTCGGTGGAACAAGCAATTTCAACTGAATAAGTTTAGAATAGATTTTTGGTGATTTTTTGATATGTCTAAAAAGTGTCTCAACTCAAGAAACTTTTGCTATTGGTGCGTATTCATAACCTGCACGAGGCTTTGGCGTCAAAAAGATCACGGATACTAAAAATCGCAGAATGATCGTATATGCTAACATTTAATTTAGATTTCGTGCGGAAAAAAATGTCCTAGTTTTTTGAAACGCGGGACGATGATGTGGCCCCTGGGGAATTTTTTCCACACTGGCGGCTGTGGACGACCACCCATTAAGTATCCCTACTGACACATCAACGCCAGACGTCTGTGCCACTGAAAAGCGCTAAGTCAACTTGTCACGGACAGTGCACTGTCACTTAATGCATCATCGGTGTGCGCGTCCCATAGTCCCGTGACAGCCCAAACCCTCGACGGATGCTGTGGATGTTGTGTAATATAGGCTTACTGTTCGAACCCCGAGCTCCACTTGCTTCGATTGGCAGCTGAAGTTCTAAATAAATGTGCATTATTTCTGCATGTTGTTGCCCCTCCGTTTCCCACCCTCTAGCCTTCCGCCCCCTATTTCAAGTGTCTGGATCCGCCACTGATTTGTAAGGATAAAGCTGTGACCCTTCTCCAGTTAGAAGGAGATAGGACTACTCCTCCCCACATTCACCCCTCGAGTGCCCCTTGTGGATCGTGGCTTTGCGCTAATGAACGGAAACCTGACAACGCGGCATCAGATCGCAGCCTGGGTGAACACAGCTGCTGCACTTTCTTAGTTTATTTTTTTCTGGAAGACTTTTATGTACATATCTAGTGCCGCGTTGTCAGGTCTCGCGATTTCAGTCGCCCCAACTGTAGTGGGGTACACGTTTTGTTTTGAGAAATGTTTGTGCGGTCAGCGTAAACACACAGACAGACACACGGATCGTCGGAACTTCGGGCTAATTGGGGTCGTTCTAAATTGCTTTTCGCGCGTCCAGTTCGATCCGACTTGTTGGCGACGGAAAGACGAACGAACGACGACTTCAGACGACGTCGTAAACTAGTCGCGACCAATCCGCAGTCACCACTCAGACCAGCAGTAAACAGCAAGCATTGCAGCCAGTGGCGTAGACAAGCAGGGAAAAACCAAGTGGGCCCAGGCCCCAAGCGAAAACTCGAAAGTGTCGCTCAGAAACCCGGTTCATGAATGTGTTGATTTTGATGTAAAAAATGTTCTAAAACTCACACACAAGCACCTTTATTTTTAAACATTTTTCTACCGGTAATACCCACGTATCTTCGTTAAAGGAGGAAAGAAAGGGGAAGAAAAAACAAAGAAAAAAACAAGGGAAAGAAAGAGTAAAAGATACCCCTCCCCACACCCCAGCTAACGACGGAAAAAAGAGTGGTTGAGAAAATGCAGGGAAGATAGATAAAAAGTAAGAGAATAAATGGTAGAGAGAAGAGAAAATGGGGAAAAAAGAAAAAAAGGGGAGCCCCCAATTCACATTTCTGGTTATATACGCCATTGACTAGTGGCTTCAATCGTCTAGCTCAACATTTCATCTTTAGTCTGCTACATCGGCAATCAGCCACCGGCTAACAGATCGCGACGTTTGATGCATGCGAGTAATTAATTTACGCTGTCGTGATCGTAACGAGTTAAGTCTTGACTCCACTACAACGATTTGTGGCGGACAGCAAATCGTACAACATGTTGGAGATCTGTGGTGGAGACTTTCGATTTTTAGCTGATCGTACCGACAGTCGCGCTTATGGTACGATGTGTCGTCTGTCTGTCTGTGGTCTGTGGTCTGTCGTCTGTAACGTTATGTGGCTATCTAAGTACGTCGTAGGGAGTGGGAGTGGGCGATAGTAGTATGATAAAACGTTGATAAGTTCTTATGGGTGCCAATAGTAACCATGTAGCTATTTGCAGCGGTTTGGCCGCAATTTGCAATCAACGCAAGTATATGAGGAATGTGCCGGAAGTTCACGTTATATCGGAAGTTTTGTAATAAAGTACATAAAAACTATGTTCATAGGCCTATTTGCTAGCCTTCTGGGCAGAGAGAACGGTTGGCTCCCCATAACGACAGCTGGGCCTTCGTTCGCAGATTGTTGCAGGCCTATAGCTCCAAACATCGTTACAAAACTTTCGACTGCGTCGGTCATAGTTATCTGACGCTTTTCTGTTGTGGTCTTTGAGAATTGAGATCTCAAAATATTCATACCACGTAAATCATAAATTCATCTATGACGATTATACAGGCCCGTCGAGAGAGTGGGGTAGAAGGGTAAACTACCTTGGGCCCCACGACGTTTGGAGGGGGAGCGCCGTCGCTCAAAAATACAAGCATGTGATTGGACGCAAATGTTTACCGTTTACCTCTTTCGCGATTGGACGCGATCAAGACAAGAAAAAACATCTAGTAAGTAAACAGAGAGATGACAATCTTTCAGTTCAGTTTAGCGTAAGGCCAGTGCTTGTAAAATAAATACAACCTGTAACACCGGCCTTGGTTTAGCGCACAAGAACTAAATAATGACGAAATGGACCGTGGGACGAATAACAACTGAAATGACAAGCAATAGCAGACATCGAGCAGACATCGAGCAGACATCGAGCAAGCGTCGAGCAAACATCTAGCTGGCTCGTCCAGCGAGCATACGTCCAGCTAGCATACAGCCAGCTCGTCGAGCCAGCTTAATCGTGTAAACGGGGTATTACTGCACCGCGCAACCTTGACTCTTGACTTTAACTCTAACTTTAACATTGACCTTTGACCTTTTAAGGTGAAAATTGGCACACTAATTACTTCTCTCGTAATGAACGTTCACACCCATGTTTATTACTTGTAACATTTTTGTTCACCTGTTAGCAGACCGTATAGAACAGACTGACAGACGGACAGGACAGGCAAAACCAGTAATGCGGCCTATTGGAACGATCGCACAGCAAAATCGCGGTACCGGTAGTTTATGTTCGGTACATCTCCAGAATGCGGCGCCTAATCGAAGCGTGGGTCTGTGTGTCGATATGGGACCACGCGAATAAATAATTCAGCAAATAATTTGTCGTTCGATGTGGTCGGTACGGCACGCCATTGTATCCACAGTCCGCACTGCAGTGGGTTGTGTGACGTTTTCTGTTTCATGTATACACGACAGGGCAGGGGAGTGCGTAACCGCTGTTGGAAAAAGCAAAACAGTCGAATAACGTACTGTAACCAATATGCACCGTCGTAGGTTTAAACCTGGCAAAATACTGCTAATTTTGGCTGTAATAATATATCAAAAAAATTTTTATAAAGTTGTAAAAAAAGCCGGGACGAGATTTCATAAGTGGGATATTGGAGCTAATACAGCAGCGCCAAAGACTGCACTAAAATACCTTTCCACCATGTACATATAACGTAACACCCCAGACACAAAAAAGTGTATGAATCGTCACGTTACCCCCCTCACACAGTGGATAGTGGCAGGCAATGGGCTTCGCGGGAGAGCTAGCTGTCGGTCTACTGATGCAAGTTTAATGGCTTTCGATGTTCGATCCCACACCACCGATGAAATCCTGACCTCACCCGAGGCGAGTAAACTGCGTGCCATGAATCCGCCGCTCAATTCACCGCTGCAGCAGTTTTAAATTTTCGTCAATTATACATTTATATTTACGACACCGCAGTAGCAGACTTTTAAAAACTGAACTTTGATTGCCTTAACTAAATCTCGGTACATACGTAATTCCTCAAAAATTTCGTCAAAATTTATTCGCAACATATTGTGGTAATTTGAATACAAACGAATGAGTACGAAGCATCACTTTTTTTCTCTTGGACAAAGGTAATAACGAGTAATTACTTAATTAGCAATTTCATAAAATTCATTACCTAAAAAATTCTATAGTTTTACAGGTCTTACACACTATGTAAGTATGCATGTTTTAGATAAATGTGTAACTTGTGCATATTGAATGACATAATAATGTCCGATTATATTGGGTTTTAAAGGCAACTGTTAGTGCAGTCTCTCTGCTTTGCTGCTGGGTTGTTAATGTGTTTTTGTTTGGCAAATTAAATAATGCTGTGATGATGATAATAAATAAGTAAGTAAGTAAGTGCATATTTAAAGTGCACAATGTCAGCCAGTAGCCGATTTATCATGATGGAAAGACAATATGTGGCGTTACCTGCCCGTTTCGGCCAGCAGATGATAAGAATGCAGTAGACGGTGAACAGGTCCCAGCGTTTTGAGTAGAGTCGCCGCATCCACGTGACCTGGACCTTTGACCTTCGCGATGACGTCATAGTTACGTCGACCGGAACCGGAACAGATTTTCAACACCGGAAATTGCACGCGGCTCAAACGAAGTAACGTAACGTGAAGTAGTCGTTTATTTCTTAGCAGGCGGGATGGCTTATCGGATCTTTTTCGTCGAATGTTGACACCGATCTCCGGTAAGCGGCGACGCCTTGCGGTGCGTTTTTACAGCTACAGCGAAGCTTCCGGTATAAATTCTGGCTTTAGATCGCAGCGAGAAAGCCCAGAGAGCGTGGCTAAGGCCTAACTTTAGTATTGACAATTTCACATAGGCGAGATAGAATATAGCGGAAAACAGAGCTGCTGAACAGACTCGGCAAAAAGGTCATA
>Ga0209671_1007329_pt1 | contig 11436 bp, 6 predicted proteins | sample WorMetHERISLAND2_2_FD_187401 | JGI IMG/M metagenome (GOLD analysis project Ga0209671, IMG submission 187401) | Marine gutless worms symbiont microbial communities from Max Planck institute for Marine Microbiology, Germany - Olavius geniculatus... | ecosystem: Host-associated > Annelida >...
ATATATATTACAACCATTTAACAATAGAATAAAATAAAGAAATAAAAAAATAAAATATTTACAAATAAAAAGATTTTGCATTCGACAAAATGTAGGCCTAAAGAAGTCGATCCCACAAATAATTAGGCTACACACCTAGGTCGGTGACGAGTGGACAGCGGCGGATGTACAGCTGGACAATCGCCGGACAATACGTGACCACCAGTTGAAGTCCGGCATCGTCCAGTCGACAGCAGTCGGACATGTCGACGTAACGAAGACACAGTTGATGACCGTAGCTGACCGCCGCCATGTTAGCCTCGGGAGTCAGACTGATACATGTCACCTGCGCACAGCCTGAACACACCCATCGCACAATCAATTAGGGATGCGCACAATCGAGACCCTTTGAGCCGAGACCGAGACGAGACATTAGTACGTCTCGAGATCGAGATGTCGAGACCGAAACCACATCCATGCAATTAACCAATCAGTCAATCAATCAATCCACTCTAGCAAAATGAAGCAATCCACAAATTAAAACATGTTTATGAAACGTGATATGACACGAATGAATTAGCAAATTAACAACGACGAATCAGAGCCGTATAAATAGCAACGAACTTTTTTCACGATTTTGATTCCAGCACGGTTACCACGACCAGCATATAGGCTGGTACTAGATTTACGGAAGAATCAGTCAAATAAGCAATGACAACTCGCCACAGTAGTTGTAATGAAGTGAGCGTTGCTTTGTAGGTTTCGCAAGGCAATGTAGCGACACTTTTTATCGCTATTTTATTCTTACTTACGCTTCTTTTAAATTCTTGTTTCGTTTATTTTTGCTTCTGAAAAACGTTAAACGGTCAACGTGACGGTGATCTGAAATATAATACAGATTATCGCCGTTTACCAGTGACGTCAAGATGTGAGAGATTGACACATCTCGAGATTACGTCGAACAGTGCGACGTTGCTGACTCGCTGGCAGTGGGCGATCTCTAGTGTTCTGAGCTCCGTGCAGCGTCGAGCAACGGCCTTGACGCCGCGATCAGTCAGACGCCAACAGCCACTCAGTACGACTCGATCCACGGTCAAACACACCGTCGGCGTGTCGCGGCTCAGAATACGCGTCAGGCACCTGACATACGAACCCTTTTAGCAGAAGCTTAAATGTGTGTAGCCTATATAGCTTTTTACGAAAATCCGTTTCAAAGCTACGAAGTGTCACCTGCCACATAGCATCACACAGTGTTACCTGCCACAGGTGAAAACAAACAACTCCAGCCAGCCAGGCTGATGGAAGGGTGAGTTAACGTGAGTACGGGTAGTTAAGTAGCATATACTGAGATGTTATTATGTCTGTCTGTCTGTCTGTCTGTCTGTCTGTCTGTCTACAATATCACACTTGACGAATAATTAACAAACGAATAATTAATTTTGAAGAGATAATGCATGACCTTAAAACAATTAATTATATTTTATTGGTAATCTGAATCACAACACCGCATCGAGGGATTCTGTATTTACTACTGGATTCCTGTAGCCAAAGATGAAACACAGACCTCAGCGCAGTTTTTGTTTAAATCTCCGAGTGCTTGACAAATTTTTCTACCGTTATTTGCTCACTCGACGTCAGAAGGTGATTAATTTATCTCACTCCGTCTTACGGCTATTTGCAGAATGCAGAGTGCGACAGATGGACAGACTACGGTGACATTTGTCGCAATATACTCGTAGGTGAAATCGCTTTCAGACGCATACAGAGCGACGTAACTGAACTGAACTGACATGGCTTAGTTTACGACGAACTGACCAATGGGCAAGCAGTAATGGATTACGCCTACTACATTACTGGTACCGTCTAACGGCGTCGGTGACTGCGTAACTACGCACACGAACGCGACAACCAATGATCAATGGGCTTGCCCTGTTCGCCCATTAAAAACTAAACCATGTCAGTTGAGTTTAGTTACGTCGTTCTGTTCGCGGCTTAACGCGATGCTGCCTAACAAAACAATAAAGCCCAGCTATCGCTAGGGAAGACGCGCTACAGCACATACAGTTCCTATACAGTTCCTGTTGCTGTACTGACCTTCAAGGTCATCAAAGGTCGATGATTTTTATCTCATCTGAAAGAGCGTATGCGATTTCCTATTAGTAATCAATAGCAATCGTAGCCCTATCTCTAACCGTTTAGCCACAATACATCTGTTACAGACGGACAGACGACACACAGACCATCGTGCCGTAGACGCACTATACAGCACAGCACTGCTGTGTCGCGTCAAAAACGTGCAAACGACGGTAACCTGAGTGCAGCATCGGCATCGCAGTCCGGTGCGTGGCTGAGGTCAACGCAGGTCCACAGCAGAGGGTTCCAGACGAGTCTGTTCCATCGTCGACACACAGCGGCACAGCGACACAGATCATCACTTGCCAGTCCGCTGTAGAACACGCGAGTTAGCAGGACGTCTGATAAACCGTCAATATGTCGGCCCCGCACCGCGAGTTCACTGACGCAGCTACTGCTGTCACTGTCGGGGGCAATAGTTGCGTGTTTCTGTTGACGCTTGTTACGACGGCTGTGATCAACATTCTGCTGCTGCTGCTGCTGATGATGATGATGATGATGATGACGTTGATTAGTGACGTCACGGCTGGTAGTCAGCTGCTGTAGGCGATCACGTAGCACGTCATCGTCATCGTCATACGTGACGTCAGCAGGTTGCCTAGCAACTTTCAACAAATCAAGCACCTGAAATCACCGCGTGGAATAGGGCGCGGAGCCACAAAAACCCACGGAAGTAGTCACAAAGCAATTAAGCCTAAGCATTATAAGCAAACCAGTCAGTGAGTGAAACGCAGATTTATATAGCAACGATAATATCCGTTGTTCTGTCTGCTAAGAACGAGAATACAATGTAGATTGCAAAAATATCCAGAAAGTTTCATTTTAATGTAACCGTGATGGCTACAGCATTCAAGAATTCGACATCTGCGACAGTGCCAAATTTTTACAGAATTTCTGCTTCGGGAAAAGATGACAATTGCGAGGTATTTGTCCACTTCAAGCTCTCGCTGGCATTTATCGCACAAACCGCCATATGGACGGCCAGGCTGAGATGATTACAAGTGGAAATAGTCTACTAGCCGCCAGCGTTGAATGAAGAAAATGACCTTTGGCTATTACTCTTTAAATGTTTAATAATGACGGATGGTACCTGAAGTAGTGACGTCGGCTGCGGGCGCATGAAGCGTCACGTGACGAGTGACGTCACGATGCCGTGCCATGTCCGAGTGTCGGTAGCGGTAGCACAGGGGCGTCCCCGCGATGACGTCACGAGGGGATTTCGACGATGCCGTCAGATCGTGGGAATGCTGGCGTGACGGGGAACACGTGGTGGTGGTGTTGCTGGGACTGGTGGGACACGGATCATCGGACGCGATGCCGGAACTGGAGTCCGGAGTACGATCCAACGCTCCACAGCCACCGACGACGCCGCCTGTAGGTATCACCAGACCAGACATAACCATGCACTGAGATGCTGTTGCTGCTGCTGCTGCTGATAATGATGCTGATGAAAAATAGATTATAACAACATTAACAACAATCTAATCAACAGAAGCACAGATAACGCAAAAATTTATTGGACAAAAGTCATACAACTAGCTATACAACAACTTGATAGGCCTACATCAAGATGCTGTCTATCTGTTGTGGGCTTTCGATTTTTTGTGACGCGCTACAGCTACGCGTCTATGGCACGTAGACACGTTGTCGTGTGTTCATCCGTCCGTTCGTTAGTTTGTCCATAACGAATGTATTGTGGCTAAGAAACGATAAAAATAGGGCCAAGGTTACTATTAATCACTAATAAAAAGTCGCATACGCCCCTTCAGATGAAATGAAAATAATCGACTTTGGATGACTGCAACAAGAACTGTAGGCTGTAGCGCGTCTTCTTTTGCGACAGCTGGGCTTTCAAGCGGATGGCTAATAAAACTTTCTGACACGCGTGCGCAGTGACTGCTGTGTGAGACACGTACAATGACGTCGGCGAGCGTGAGAATTCACGATCAAATGCTCGCGTCGCCCTTGTACTGGATTGACAGCGGGCGGAGCAAAGCGCCAAACAAGACGGCACATAAGTACATAAATACATGAGAGTTGAGGGCCTACACAGTGCACAGACTGTAGACTGTATAGTAGAGCGTTACTTAGTCGCGACTGAACGATTGTCAACAGTTACAGTTCACAGACTCAAACTGACCCCACATAGTTTCCTACGTGCAAAAGAACTAAGACTAAAACTAAACCAGTAGTGCTGTAAAAAAATTGACTATTGAGACGACCATGCATAATATTTTTGAAAATCTTTATTTTACCACCGACGGGAGGTACTGTCAGATGCATGTAACAATGATACATAATACAAGATTAAAAAAGAAAAACATATACAGATTTAATCAGCTTTTTCCCTATTTTCCTTTCCTTTCTCTCTCACCTCCTTCTTCTCCCCGCTTTTCCCCTCCTTTTGCTCCTCTTTTTCTTTCTTTCTTTTTCTTTTTCCTCCTTCTCTTCCTCTTTTTTCTTCTTTTTGCTGTTCTCTTCTTCCCTTTAATTCACTTAGAAGTAGGACCCATTAAATCCAGCTAGGGGTCTGGGAGAGTGCTGTGAGCTACTGCCAGCAAGGTCTGCAATCTTAGGAGCGTGAACAGACAGAGAAATGCTAGTGATCTTATAATCTGTCACTTGCCGCATGCTTTCGACGAATTTTCTAGTTCCGATATGCTGGCAACTTTTTGACCTCGGGAGCCAATGCCATTCGCTAAGACCAGTGTTAAACCATTTGATGCTGTTTGGAATGAATGGTTCTGTAAACCTTGCCGCCGGTTCAGATAGACCTACTGTACAACGACAAGTTATTCTTAAGTGATAACATACAATGCGTTTTGAGTGCCAATATAGTAGCTGGTGGTTTGTGCTTGAATAATGGTTCACATGCGTGACACACGCGCACAGACACGGTATACTATCACACAACATTTGTATAGACCTACTGTATGACTGCAGTGAATGGGCTACATACTTGTAGAACTGCTTTGACCCAATCTATTCATTGCTGTATAATACGTACACCTTTACAAACCCGCGGGTTAGATTCGCAGCTATAACAAGACGGCGTACTGGCTCGCAACATAAACCGAATGCGTGTCAGACAATTTCCAACCGCAGAGTCGTCGTGCTAAATCAGCGAAAATCGTTCAACATCTAACGACCGTTCGTTTTATTACAGCCAGTTCTGGCAGCTAGCCACTTCGTAATGTGCCTTAATAAATTTCTCTCTCTCCCTCTCTCGGTGTCTCTCTTTTGTTTTAAGCTAGTATAAAATACCTAGCACGCATAGGCAAAGGCTAACAGCAGCAATAAACATATCGATTTCGGGGATTCAAGGTCATTCAAGGTCATCAATGTTACCATTTCTAAAAAGCTCGTTGCCAGTGTTTGTTATGATAAGCAGCATAATCTGCAACCGTTTTTACGCCATACCAGCAAAATAACGTTTTTAGGCGGGTGTCCCTCTTTCCGCCCTTCATTCGAGGGCACCCACTTACCCAGCGGCACGAAATTTTGTCGCGAAATACTAGACTCTATGGTGTAAACCCGAAGTTCCTATCTCACGTAGGCTCCAATCGGTACCGGGTTGTGACGAACAGACAATCGGGCAGACAGAATTCCCGCAGCTAATACTCGCTATAGCTAGGCTTATGCTAGCTCTCGCGCGTAAAAATACGTTTGCAGCCGCCGCGTCCCGCAGCCAGCGGGGAACTTAGTCTTACAGTGCAGATAGGTTAACATTTTTGATGGTTACCTATTTTTGATGCTTCTTAGCTGAATTTTGGGAAAAAGCAGAAAAAGGCCAGGGATATGAGATAAGAGAAAAGAGGAAAAGAAGGAACGAGGGAGGAAATGGGAGTAGATGGAAAAAATATACGTGAGGTTTGCTAATCGGTCTAGGCCTAACGCAGTTTTCTTTTTTTAATCTCAGCAGGACTGTCGATCACGACTTTCTGGCAGTGCTTGCTGAATCAAACCTGATAGTGACGTCGAGTATCCAACTTTTTTGCGGGCAACAGCATTATGCAATAGCACGCATAGGGGCTATATGCAATCGCAATTCTATCTCTCTGTCCGTCCGTCCGTCCGTCACTCAGGTGGATTAGTCAGAAACGGTACAAGCTGAGTAGAATCACGAAATCTTTACTCAGGCTACTACAACAACTCGAGTTCTTTGTGACAGAATTTCGTGCCGCTGGGTGACGGAATTCCCTTCGAGCGAGGGCATCATAGAGGAGCACCTATACTAAAAGTGTTAATCATAACAAACACTGCTGACGTGCTTTCCGGGGTATCAAAATCAATGATTTTGAACAACCTTGAACCACTAAATAAGAGTTTCAGCGACCTTTTTGCGATTTTCGACTGCGGTGCACATTTCAAGAGTGAACTGCGACGAAATGGCTGCAGATAGATCAAGGCAACCTGCGTATGAAATTATTAAACGTAGATTTCAACAGTTTAAATTTTCACTTAACGACCCCTTTGTACGGGGACGTTAAATTTGGGGATCCGCTTCAAAATATTATTGCACGTTTTACAGTGATCTGCGAGGAGGCAGTGAGGTCACACGCTTCGTCAGCAATTATCCCAAATTACTTGTTTGTCAATATTATGCTTTTGTCAGTGTGGTGCTACTGCGAAACAGATTAATTATTACAACGACAGATTTAGCCCAACACGGGATAGTTCAGATAGGACAAAAAAGGGATGTTAACAAGACCATACAAAGTCACAATGTACAAGGCTAGGGCCACATCACAAGCATGTTCCAAGGCCAGACCCAGATCAAGATGAGGTTTAACATTTCCGTATTCTGGCGATTTCCTCCGTTCGACGAGCGCGGTTCCCTGTCAAAACCTGGACCGACAAAACCGGGAACGTCAAAACCCCACTACACGAACTCTAACCCTAACACTATCCTTATCATTAATCCATAATCTCTAACCCTAACCCCAACCTTACCCTTACCTAACCCTATCTTAATTCCTAACGCTATTCCTATCCTTAACCCCTAATCTCATCCTTATCCTTATTACCTAAACCTAAGCCTATAATTGTTTCTCGATTTTGTCGGTACACCGACGAGCACAAACAGGTGAACACGGCAAACAGATGATCCAGGTGAGTACATCGGTAGCTGTCAGACCTGCGCCGGAATGATCCAACGGCGGCGTCATAGCAGTCCCAGCAGCTGGCCAGTGCTTCAGCATCGCACCATCAGTTGTTGCTGCTGCTGCTGCTGTTGATGATGATGATATCGATACGGTTGCCACGGTAACGGATTCGCTACGTCATCGCACACGTCGCTGTATCTCGTAGTATTCGTTCGGCGACAGGTAGGGTTAAGCTTAGCTCTGTGGCTGCAGCGTGCAGGCAGGCTGGGAAACGAAGCAGGCGACTTGGTTTAGCTGGCGGCTACAGAGGGCCCGGGCTGGACAATGGCGAATGCACGCTGCAGCCAGTGCGAGCGTGCGTAGGCCTAAGGCCTATAGACGTGATTAGGCATGTCCGTTGCAGTGCCACACATGGGCGCCTACAGGCAAGGGCAGCGCCGCAGTCGGTCGAAGCGACCGGAAGTGCGCTGCAAAAATCATTGCCCGGATTAGGGTCGCGGTTATATAAAAATATAACATTTGCGTAATATTTTAATCTTGCAGGTATCCACCGCTTAAACAACGGTGCGAATGGGGCGTGTGTAATCGACGCATCAATTCCCCTATTGTGGGAAAACAGCTGTCCGTAACTAGTTTTAAGTGAAACTGCTGCTTTAACTTAGATTTTTTAAAATTAGTTAAACTAATGGTCTAACCGTTAAAAATGTAGTTGAACTTTTATTTAGTACTTTTTAAAGTTAACTTTTGCCCATTACTGGTCAATAGCAGCCTAACCATGCAGCTAACTGTAGCGGTTTGGTCACAATTTGCAATGCAAGTGTTTGAGGTGCAGTCAGTGCCCCCGTTTAAGGAGAATAGAGGGGAAAATTATGGGGGTCCGACTTAGTAACACAGAAAAGATTTACTTGTTTAGATAGTTTTCCGGTAAAAAATACCGTTTGGCCACACTACATGCGTTACAGACATACGAGTTATACGACAAACAGAAGCCTGTGAAACTAGGCCTATAGCTTGACATTAACCATCGGGCAATAAAATTTAACAAAAATAAAACGAAAACAAAACTAAAGCACAATTGTTTTTTTTCTATTTGCACAATAAGCAAAATCATAAAACTTTCACACAACGGTACGTTGTGTTAGGACCGCCCCTGTTTCTTTCAGTTACGCGCGATATGTGTACGCAATTTGTATACACTATATACAAAGAAACCCAAGTAGACTCACTGGTGTAGCCCGCATCTGGATGTAGGGGGCACTTGAGTGGTAGGGGGTGGGGAGGAAAACCCCTCCCCACTAGGGAAAGAGTCTGGAGAGGGGCTTAGCCCCTCCTCAAATTTTTTTTCGAATTCTTTGGTGCACAAATAAAACGTTTGGGGTGCATTTTTGCACTATGCCTATTTTAAATAACTGATTAAACTTTTAAAGTCAAGGCACGCGCCTCCAGTGCCCCTATGGCTACGCCAGTGGATAGATTGTAAAATCATGTGCTACAAGGTTTATCAAAAATGAGCGGCATCTTGCGAATATGGTGGGCAGTGTCAATCACAGTCTGGGCTCCTCCGTATAGCGAGGTACTACGTGCGACTCTGACGTCGGATGAATGATGAGTTGATTTCATCCAAAGTAGAACAACCTACATCGGCATCAACATTAATAACAACCTTTAAGAGAAAAAAATGCCGGCGCCATGTGCCGCCATAATATGCGGCCGTCCGTCCAAGCGTAGACAGCAAATTCGGTAACCTTATACGAGCCGCTACTATGGGACATATATGTTAGTTTTTGAGGTACCGTTTTGACGTCCGCTAAATTAAACCTTGGACTTTTCGAACCTAAAATGGCACATTGGTTACTTTTTCTGAAAAAAATTCGCACATATTCTGCCTTTTTATGCCATTTTGTTTTCCGAGTTAGGAGCTATAAGCCCGTACAAGACAGAAAAGCAAAAAGATGGACGAACAAAACACGTAAGAGATGGCTTTATATTCAGTCAGGCTATTGAAAGTGTAAGTTCGCTAATAAACATAAAACAAAGCTTCTGTAAACAGTTTAAAGTTTTATTAGCTCACAGATTGCAACAAGTGTTAATAATATAAATGTACGAAACATCGGTTTATACACTTGTTAATGGCAACACTTAAGGACTTGCACATTGAAAACAGCAAAAAATACAAAAGGTGATATTGCCCGCATCACACTGACTCTGTGTCAAATTGATGAATAACGTAATCAACCGTGCCAAATTTTATCTCAATCAGATCAGGAGTTTTGATTCTGTGAGGGGTCGAATTTTTGGCGTTCCCATAAGAAAGAGAAGTCGCCGTTAACACTTGGCTTGAACTACCGTTCAGCCTGTGATTAATATTAAAATGTTACAGACACAGCCAGTGGAAATACAGTTCTGGTCGCGATGTAAAGTATAGCAGTGTAATAGCAATCTACTGCTAAAAATACGGTTCAAATAAAAATAAACAAAAAAAACGTTTAAAATGTTGATTTAAAGACGCTAAATATAGTAACGTGTGTTAAAAAAAACAGCGTGCATTTTTACAGAATATAGCAACTAAGTGAATAATAGTAAATATTGTAACATTGTAAAGATTGCAACGGAGAGCTATAGAAGACTGCAGAAAAGTAAAAACAAATTATCTACTAAAAATTGCATCGCTCGAAAAAAGAATGTATAATTTACCAGCTAATATCATCGTCCTTCGGAATTCATCTCGCAAAATGCTGAGAACTTGTCGCACGCCATCTTCTCCCTGTGTGCACATTACACAACAGAATGGCGCTTGTAAACTTAAAGCGACATAGTAAATGCAATTATTTTGTGTTAACAATGCGCATTATAATTGTCAACGTCGACATAGAGACTAGGCCTATTGCGTACAAAACGATAGCAAATTCTTCATCGATAATTGAACGCAGAGATCACAGTTTTCATGCCAGGTTACTTTTGTCTTAGACCTATCATGGCTTACTTGACATTGAGCATTGTTTGCCAAAAGTTCTGTCTATGACATACATCCATTTCTACTCAAACACGACGATAGTGACAAAAACAGTATACGCAAATGTACGAGACGTTTTCGGATCGTACATAATTTTGCCGATAAACAGCGAACATGGCAAATTTTAAGGTAAAATTCGATTTGTTTGAAATTTTAACATTTGGAAAAAAGCGTCATTTTTCTCAGTGCTCCAGGGCCTCAAAAATCTTAATCCGGCACTGGTCTTAACTACAGAGTTCTTTAAAATGCAAACTGTCAAACTGTGAAATATTTATCTCATCACAAAATATAGCACACACGTGTGTATGTAGGTATTAACAAACTGAGATAAAAAATTGAAAAAAGAATCGTGTAGAAGGTCTTTTTTGATTTTCTCGAAATGCCAGCGACAACAGATGCTTTGCTGTTTTGGCTTCGATACTACGAAGAGCATTTGTCATGCAGTGATTGATACAGTATGATTTAACTACGCTTCTGATTCGATTGTCTGCGACCTAAATTGTTATATTGACTGCTTGATTGACGGACGAAAACGATAATATCGAGTACCTTCACTTTGTGTCTCATTATTACACTTCAACTGAATGTGCTCAATTGTTTATAACTCACAGACCAAAGCCTAGATAATAGCCTACTTCATATTAAGTCCTACATTATAGGCCAGTCCGTAGATATATGGACGTCCGACGAAGACGGCCTTAGCTCCGAGAGCGATGGCTTTGAAAACGTCGGTTCCTGTTCTTATTCCGCCATCCAGGTAGACTTCGCAACGACCGGCGACTGCTGCCACCACTTCCGACAACACGTCCATCTGAAACAAGCCCATCTAGCAACATGTAAATTTGTAAATACTGAATTTCCACAATCTGGCTTGTTGCGTCAAATACAGCCACCTGTGTAAAAATATATTATTTCAAAAAATTCACCACAACCATATGCTAGGCGATTAGGAATGTAATTAACTCGCTGAAGCAAAGTCAAAAAGAAAATTGTTACCAAGTCGATCGATTTTTGTCAGCTGGATATTACGCCAATGACATTTTGTAGAAGGGCACTGAGAAAGAAAGTGGTTAGACTTTTGTGGCAATGCCAACCAACCCCTCCAAAATATTTAACTAAAACTTTTTGAGTTCGGCTACCTGACACAGGCGTACAAAGTACAACCAAAGTAAGTTAGTAAATAAATAAAACATAAATTTATATAGC
>Ga0209671_1007330_pt1 | contig 11436 bp, 7 predicted proteins | sample WorMetHERISLAND2_2_FD_187401 | JGI IMG/M metagenome (GOLD analysis project Ga0209671, IMG submission 187401) | Marine gutless worms symbiont microbial communities from Max Planck institute for Marine Microbiology, Germany - Olavius geniculatus... | ecosystem: Host-associated > Annelida >...
TCATTTTTTGTGTTCTGTGATTTCCCAAGGTAAGACAGTTGCACTAAATAGATGAGGTGGGAAATGAAACCACCATTCGATGACATATAGTCTCATTAATAAGTGTGCCAAAAATTATTATAATCGTACATTCATTGTTCCAGTTATTGCAAAAAATGTAGTCACATGCTTTTTTTTGAGACACAGTGTAGTAAGCTTTATTACGTACCAGATAAAAGTGGTTACAAAACAGTACATGAGTATCAGCCTTGGTTTTGAGCAACAAAATATCAGTAAGATTATCTTGGTTTCAAAATTTTCACCTTGACCACAATGTTAAACATCAAACCCAGCTTTGGTTCTAAAGGCAACATTTCTGGCCTTGTCTTAAATGCTCAAGGCTTTGGTGGGCCATGCAGTGTGTGGGCTTGGCCTTGCCACCCAAGCCTGCCAAGGCTTTGCCGTCTTGTAGCAAACCACGAGCGCTAAATACGATATGACACCAAGTCTTCACTACCGCAACTAACGATATGCTGACAGTGCTGAGATGTCGAAGTCATACGCACACACTGTGAGCATTGTCGAGTGCTTACGTTAGCCTGATGCAAAGCTTCCTCTCGGTCTGCAATGCGCTGCATGAAGTCACGCTTTTCACCATCCAACTGAGACCTCTGCTCCACCTGCAGTCCAGTCAGTAAACATAGACAGTGAGACTGCGTTCACACTGCCACGAATTCACAAAAGGACAAAAGTGCCTACATATGCTATCTGACATCACAAGTAAGGATTATAAAAACACAAAGAGAAAGGGTGAATACAACAAGAAATCTAAGCTAATGCTCACGAAACGCGCCAGAGCCTACGGCAGTTCCTGTTCGCAGGTAATCTTGGTCTATCTTCACCCGTTTCATCGCAATTCACTCTTCTGCAGACGAAAATCGCAAAAAAATCACTAAAAACCCTTACTTTAGGGTTCAAGGACATCAATGTTGATACCATTAAAAAGCATGCCATTGGTGCTTGTTATGGTAAGCAACATGTCTGTGCCTATCTGCAACCGTTTTCACGATAGACAAGTCAACAGCGGATAAATAACCAATTTTTAGACGGGTACCCCTTTTTGACACCCGCATGCACAGGCCTCCTTGAATCTAGAGCGTCCGGACTTAGACTGCTAAAATCTACATTTAATGCTGAAAATTTCATATGTTTGTTGTCTTGGTCTATCGCCAGCCATTTCGGCGCAATTCACTCTTGAACTGCGTGTCGCACCCCAAAATCGCGAAAAATTCACTAAAACCCCTTATTTTGAGGGTTCAAGGTCATTCAAAGTCATCCTAAGAAGCTAGTCGCCAGTGCTTGTTATGATAAGCAGCATATCTGTGCCTATCTGCGACCGACCATTTTCACGTTAAACGAGCCAGTAACGACATAATAACGTCTTTTCAGAGGGGGTGCCCCTCTTTTGCCCCCTCGTTTGTGGGGACCCCTTGACCTAGGGGGGTCCCCACGAACGAGGGAGCAAAAGAGGGGCATGACCTAGGGGCATGAAATTTTGTCCCCAAAATACTAGAGACTCTAGGCTATCATACGGTGAAAACCCGAAGTCTCTATCTTACCTGGGCTTGGAAAGGTACCAGGACGTGACACCAGGACAGACGGACAGACAGATAGACAGAATTACCGTAGCTAATACGTGCCATAGCTAGCTATGGCGCGTAAAAACAGCTGGCAGAAAAGATTGTTATAAACCTACCATTTAGCAGAAGACAGAAAAAGAATTGAACATTATCATAATGGTTAACACCTATATGATATATGTTCTAATGTCAAAAAACAGCTGTTACATGTGCAAATACTACAGCAACACCATTGTGATTTGTGGTGTAACTAAACCTTAGCGGTGAGGTCATTAATGAGCATGATATCATGATCATGAAACTGCTTGAACTGATTAAGTTCATCACTGATCTGCTGAAGTTGTTGTTCTGAGGAACGAAGTAACTGCGGCAATGGCTCGAGTTCACGCAAACGACTCTCCATCTCATGCTTTGCCTTCACCGCCCGCATTCGACAATAACACACTGTTAATTGTTAGTCAACAACAAACAGAAAGAAGCAAACATGTCGCCCAGTACCGACATAAAATGCAGCCGTCCGCCTGGCTAATGCATATACTGTACAACACTTACTTATTTCAAATTTTCATCAAAAGTCCACTTTTGCTTTTACATTGCCCAGCGTAAATTATTCAGAGTAGGCCTAAATTAGATATCCCACAAGCTGTGTTTATGCCAGATATCTTTTGAAGGTTTCTGACATTGATCTTTTGCCTTGACCTTTGACCTTCTGAACTACAGACTGACAAGCCAGTTACAACCGCTATGGGGAACGTTCAACCCAATTTTGGTGTCTCTATGCATTTCGCTTTCATGTTAAAAGCCTGTATAGGACCTATGGACCATATATGTTGAAAACATTTTTTTATGGTTTTATAAAAGTTCAAAAAACATGCTTTATGTTTTTTTATTTTTAAATATTTTAAAAAAATTTTATGTTTTTAATTTTTAATGTTTTTGTTTCATTTTTAATGTTGCTTTTTTGTTCTTATTAAAAATAAACGTACAAAATTACAAATATGATGCATTTCTCATGGGCTAATTGTGTTTAGTCCTGTTTTCGATCTGTACCATAATCATGTTTACATAATAGCATTCAGTACATTCCGGTCTTCAGTCTTCAGAAATGGCAGATTTTTGTTTTTAATATGTTATTGTGCTAAATGTGGTTCAATGTTTTTTATGTATGTTTTTTAAAGTGAAAAAACATGTTTTTATGTTTTTTTTATTTGCAAATTAATGTTTTTAACATCTATGCTATGGACAGACAGACACAAGAAAGCAGTGAAGACAGACAGACATTCCATCATGGACGGACGGGCCAGATTCGCAATGTGGCCAATTAGGACAGCCGCAAAATAACAGCAAGCTGCAAGTAACACGTTACAAAGTTTGCAGTTAACAGTGCTATCAGACACTAGTGTTATATGTTATAACGTTAAAAAGCAACTGTTAGATATGTGAAATATACTATAGAACTACTGTCTGTCCCATTGTCTTGGATTATGTGTACTGTGAAATTTGTTCTACGCAAGAAGTAACAGATGCACAGAACAAAACAATAACGAATGATGTGCCCGCATGAAGTGTGCACCACCAATGAATAAACTGCATGCAACAGTATGATTTTGTTAAATACAAACAAGTTAGTAAGAATCTGACAGAAGAGTAATGAACAACTTTATTAACATAATAACAACAAATTTGTGTAGCTGTCGAATTATAGCCAAAATAATGCAGCTGCATGAAAATCTTGATGAGCAAATGTATTAGCAGAAGTCAAACAAAGGAAAATAGTATAGTGATATGTGCCCTGCCTTGCTAATTTCTAGGTCTGTGTCACGACGTTTGGACATGAGTTCTCTGCGACATTGTTCAAGCTGCGTTAATGCATCATTTGCTTCACGTCTTGATCGCTCTGCCTACAGCACAATATCAACTACTGTTGTAACAGGCTCTGATAAATGAGTCAATTGTACCTGATCGATCAATTATAACTGATCGATCGATGAACCAATTTGTTATGGCATTATACACACAATAGGCAAAAAACAAAACTCTTTCAAAGCAGTAATAATTAACAACAAATTCAAAGCAGAGAGAAGAAATACAAAAAAACAAAGTTAACCACAAAACAAAAAAAAATCACAACATTTCAACACAATAATTATCTGACAACAAACTAAAAACATAATTACTACTAAGACATCTCGTTTTTAAAAACTGTATTTCACTAAGCTGCAGCAACAATACGCACAATGTAAAGCTAAACACACAAAAGCAAAACAAACAGTACACAAACGCACAATGAAAACCGCAAATAATAGACAAAATAAAACCAAAAAAACAAAACAGAATAATGCGTAAACTGATTACAAACTGGAAAACTTTTTTGATTCACACTGTACAATTAAACTTCAAAAGTACACAGCACTTCTCACAAACTATCAATCAGCAAACCTGGCTGCGTTTGTCTTCTAGAAGTCTCTCGTACTCGCAGATCTTCGCTTGTAGTTCAGCCATGTCACAATTGCACTGTTTCAGTTTCAGCTCCACCGACGACAACGACGACTAAACAGTATATGCTTCAAGCTAAGCAAATTTCATACTCACCATATCATGTCATTATCATACGTATAATAATTCACAGTGCCCCAGGCAGACCAGGGTGCATTACAGCATCAATACATCAACAGTCTGAGATCAAGATTTTTAAATTTAAAAAATGCAATGAGCCAATGTATTAGCAGATAAAAATCCAGCCAGCCATAATTGGCAAAGAAATCAACGCTTTTAACTGTCACAGAGCTAAAAATGCAATACATTAACTATAAAATGCAGAAACTCTGCAACAGCAACTAGTCTTTAATTAACCCAGTAAAGCCATTATTTGCTTTGCAAAATAACCTCTGTCTACAAAACTAATGCGCTATTCTGAAATCTACTACTTTCAATCTCTGCTTATATGATGAACAAGTATTCCTGAGTTAGCCTACTCCAGCTTAGCTCAGATACCCCCAAAAGTCAACTTCTGTGAACTGTCGGAGCCAGATGTCCTTCCTGTTGCTCAATCAACAGCACTGAAACATTGTACAGCACACCCTTACACAAGACTTAATACATTACAACAGTTCAACACAATTATCCAACAACAAATAGAACACACTGCAGTACTACCAACAAAAGTAATACAGCAGCATGAAAGCACCTGAAGAGATTCATTTTCTTTCGAATAAGCTGAGGCTTCATCAGTTTTCTGACAGAGTCGCTCTCTCAAAACCTCCAGCTCGTGCTTCGCATCAACCGACATGCGCTCTATGATCGCTTCCAGCTCGCGAGTCCGACTACCACATGTTATTTCACCAAGAAAATACTACTGCAATCCGTTTCTTAAAATTGTATTATTTGATGCAATGTCTACATGAAGTAACATCTAAGTAGTGCAAAAACTATCTGAAAATATCCAAGGCATGTACGGTTGATATCACTGGTCACAATATCAAGAAACAACAAAGTGTCAGTGGTTTTGCTAGTTCTGCATACAGTGTAGGCCTAAAACAAGCAATTGTTGGTTCATGCTTAAAGTACCTTTCAGTTTTTTCAAAGCCTGGCATGCTACAGAAGTCAAACTGGCTAAAATTTATTCGACTTTGACTTTTTTTACACGAAAATCATTTGAGTTAAGCTTTGACTCAAACTTTTAGTCAAATAATTCATTTGACTTGACTTTGACTTAAGTCAAACATTACTGGCACACAGCGTTACATGCCGCCCGCCAAAGGTGAATGCGATCTGCGTTAAATCTCCACTGGACAACTTGGTTCACCCACCCCGGAGAAATGGAAGACTGAGTTTCAGGTAATTTCAGTGGTTGATCATGTACCAAAATGGTTTATCTATCCACAGACAGTGACCCATACAAGTAGTAACTACTTAACAGCAACCTGACCGTGAGTTGAACCCAAACCTCTCGATCCTAAGTCCAATGTCTTAACAGTTACGACACCAAGCCACCAGCACATTATTCGAGGGTCATTTGATAAATAAGTTACAAAATGATGCCATTTCATTAATTCTTAAAATAGGAAAAACCCGGAATATACGTTTTGTAGGGAATTTAATTTTTAGTACCTGCTGCGAGTTTTATTATGATGACGTCACTGTGACGTCATGTATAAATATTAAATCCGGCGACGTTACTGCTGAAATCGCCCTGTAACAAACAACGTGCCATTGTTGTCTTTTTGTAGGCAAAATGACTTCATGCAAATCCGATTCACATGGAGATGCGTGTTTTTTTAAAGCCAACAATACATGCTTGGTAATAGAAAATGCTAGTTGGGCAGAAATTTGCATCAGGTACCGAGGTGCAATCAGTCGTTCTTCTGTAGCTTGAACAGCAGCCAACATCATTCTTTGCATCGGGAATTTAGAAGCTTGGTGACAAATGAAACAAAATGTTTGAATAAAATCAGACGATACGTTAAAAAATGAAACAATAATGTTTAACATTTAAAGATGTGACATTAACTTGTTCAGTTTATTTGTTTTTCCTCGCTTGACATAAGCCAGTTATGACAGAATACTGGCGGAGAAAATAATACACAAGTAGACTGTGTCCTATTAACTGATGACGTCACAGTAATAACGTCATCATTAAAAGAATTTCAGCGAATGTTCTGAATTAAATTCCCTACAAAATGCACATTTTGACTTTTTCCATTTTAGAAATTAATGGAATGGCACAATTTTGTAATTTATTTATCGAACGACCCTCACAATGTAATAATAATAAGTAGATAGACTCACGCTTTGAGCAGAGACGCCTCGGCAAGTGCGTGGGCTCGCTCGTTGGCAAGTCTGTCATAATGTTCTCGCATTGTGTCACCATCAGACCTGTGCTCAGTGAAAGGCATGTCATGATGTGGCTGTCGTAGGGATGAGACTTGTTGATGTTCAGTGGCCACCCACTTGTCATGCTGATCTCGGCCCAATGCCATAGCGCCGTTGTGTTGTCCCCCATGTCCCACTGCACTGTCGTGCTGTCTGGTTGAGCTGTGTTGTTCAGTCACCAGTCTGCTAGAATGATCTCTCGTTCCCACTGCACTGTGGTCGGACCTACGTTCCATCTGACCGTGGTGGCCCGTATTCAACGCAGCATTCATCGCCATCGCATTGTGACTGTGGCCAGTGGTTGAACCTGCAGTCACTGACGGTACGATTACGTTGATAACAGCATCACTCCGATCATTCACTGAATAACCACGACCCTCGGTCCTGCGCAGCAATAACACATCAAACAAACACGTTCACTGCACTCAACGCCATATATACTGTGTCTCAAAAAATATCCCCGACATTTTTGACTGTAACTTGACAACCAATTACCAAATTTTAATAATTTTTGGCAAAAATATTCCGGACACAACTTGCCATCAAATGACCGTTCAGTTTCCCACCTCACCCAATGTATGCTTCTGCACTACCTAGAAAAATCAGATCAAGCGAAATATGTGTTGAAATAAACAGAAAAAAAGATAAAACATTCCCAACATTATCGATCATAACTTGAAAAAAAATTAGCAGATTTTAATAATTTTTGGCAGAAATATTTCTGACACTACCGGCTATTAAATAAGTGTTTTAGTTTCCACCTCACCCAACGTCTGCTTTTGCACTACCTGGGGAAATCAGACAAAGCATAATACGTGTTAAAATAAATAAAAAACGTCAATAAATTCCATCTATCCTAATCCGTGGGCCCCAACAGCCGGTCTATTGCAAGGTTTGACTGTCACACAGCAGTGCGTCTATCAGACAAAGTTTAGGAATGTTTGTGAAGTCAAGAAGCGACTGCTACAGCCTGGATTGGACTGGATCAGAACATTATCGATACTGATGTCAATGAATGAAGAAAGCGTCTCCTTGCCTGTGTTCACATAGTGGGCCAACACTTCAAGCAATTTTACTGCAGGCAGTTGAAATATAGACAACTGAATAAAGTGTCAGCCACAGTGTCACAAATGTAAACAAAATGTGTTTTTTATGCGTTATGTTAATTAAGCAATCATATCGCATTGGATAAAAAGTGATATTTCGCTGGTTGTGTTTTCCCCAGATAGTGCAAAAACAAATGTTGGGTGAGGTAAAAGCTGAATGGTCATTTGATGGCAACTTTTGTCTGGAATATTCGTACCAAAAATTATCAAAATCTGATAATTGGTTTTCAAGTTACAGTTGAAAATGTCAGAAATGTTTTTTGAGACACAGTGTACTGAGCAGTGTACTACCTCAGTACTATTGAAAATCTGTATTTCACCATACAACGGTAGCAAAACAATAAAAATAATTAGAAAAGCATTTAAAAACAGCCTTAACTAGCAAAGCAACCAAAAACAGCAAAAAAATCGAACACTAAAAACCTCTTAGCATAATAACGTGTTATCTGTACTCTCAAAATCTTTGTTTACCACTAGGCACAATGCGTTTTCTGATAAATTTAGTTTAATCTTGCATGTACTCTTGCATTGGTCTACGAGTTCCTTCACTGTAAGAAAACCAAACAAAAACATGCAACTAAGAACTACATGTATATCACTGCTACACGTACCTCGACAGTTTCTTGTGCAAGTTTGATTCCGAATGCTGATGAACCTCAGCAAGGAGTGACCGAAGTTGTTCAGCATTCACCCGTTCATGTGACAACTGATTCTGTAGACTCTACACATAAATAAACGTCTTATTTAGCAACACAAATCACACGTTCTTCCTAACACACTTGGCTATAACAACATTAACAAGGAACGCTCGTTATTGAGTATGAGATACCTTTACCTTTACACAAACATTGACGAGGCAAGTAAATAGTGACCTAAAGCAAATGTTCAGCGAAAAGTTTTGTGTCCTCACAAATGTCACGATTTATGGCAGAAATGACAGTTTGACAACAAACAAAGCACTTTGCCAGAAAGTATGTAAAAAACTCTAAGCAAACTTTCGATTTAGTTTCATTATTACGCTAATTTACCTTGTGCACATTGTGCTGCATCTAGCCTTGGAGGTTGACGTCTTGGTCTCGGTCTTGTGACAAGACCGAAGCCAAGACCAAGGCAGTAAAAATCTGCCTCCATGCAGCCTTAAAACGAGGTACTGCCTCGAGGCATCATAAGCAGATTTGGGGGGAGGGGTGCGAAGGAGCCATGCTCCCAAGATGCCAAAAGTCACCCTTTTAGCCTTGCATATGCAGTGCATTATAAATTTGTGCAGTAAAACTAATAAAAATTATACTCAGTATATGCATTTTAAGGGGTTTTTATGGCCAAAAAGCGTTAGCTATCAAGGCTGCACCCTGGTGATTGGCCCCTCCCCAAAAAGTCCACCTCCACTCTCGTTTTCTGGCTTCAATTTTTGGCCCTGGCAGGCCAGTTCGCCTGTTGTGGCTCCAATTTCTGGCTACAACTATGTAAAAGCAAGTAACCCCTCCCCAGACCCGTTCTTGTGGGGAGGGGGTAAGGGAATACCCCCTCCCCACAGCCCATTCCCGTTGGCGCCTTTGGCGCCTCGACTTGGCTTGCGCCTTCAGCATTCGACCTTGGCCCCCAACTTCAACTCCAGGATCTGCCTATGTGCCCAGTAAAAAACGAATTTGGTGCATGCTAAGCGTCATAGAACACCTCTGCTTGCAAGATAACATAAATATATCAGAAATGCAAATATAATAATAATAATAATATTACACCACTATTGCAGAATTCGTAATTGTTGAACATTTACGCTGGAGTTCCAAACCTCAACGTTTAAAAAATGGTATAGCTCTTCATGAAATACCTATCTCAAGGTATGCCATATGGGATCATACAGTGTCACTTGCCACCTGTGCCCCAACTCAACCTCAAACAGACAGGCTACCTACCCCAGCAATATGGAAGGCCGAACTGACGTGTGTGTTAGTTATATGATGAGATGGTTCACCTGTCTGCAGACAAACACCCATCCAGGTGGCAACCACTTAGTAGTAACCTGACCGGGAGTTAAACCAACGACTGCAATTAGCCAGTTGAAGTTATGGCTAATTCACACCTAATGCAACTCGAATCAACAGCTGAGTCGAGTCAAGTTGACGTCGTAAATGTAAACTGGCCATTAGAGGACATATGACCAATGATCAGTGCTTACAAGAATGTGTATCAAGCAAAAAAACAGTCAGTGGCTATGCTGACCAACAGGGATTTAATTTGCAAAACTTCCTAAGAATTTTCGCAATCTTCCTAGGTTCTTCCTAGGTTTCTCCTACAAAGTGTTAAAGCTACCCTAGGTTTTTTAGCACAAGTTATTCCTAAGTCTTTCGTAAGTATTTTTGCAAAGCACGTTTTCTTCCTAGGCTAGTCCTATGCCAAATTTTGTGCACAGGTTTTGCCTAAAACAAGTTAAGAAGTTTTGTACATTAGGTCCCTGGCTAAAAACCAGAAACTGGCTGCCAATGCGTGCAGTTGACTAACCTGCACTTTGAGTGACATCTTACTGCTGTCAGCATCTCGCTGTTTCAGCGTCTCGGTCAGTTTTGCAACTGAACCCTGAAGACTGTTCTGCAACTCCGTTGAACCGGCAGCTGCATTCTGCAGTTGAACACAACACCACAGTCACAGATGTGTTACATGCTGCTATGCACAGTTAGAAAGATCTACTGGCCCAGTGCCAACAAAACATGTGGCACATTTTTTTCTGAACTTCAACTGAAGTTGTCTGTTGCATTGCTACAGCAAAAGACTTGTTTACACAAGATACAAGTCATTTCTGAAAGACTGAAATATCTCAACATGTGAACCCTTGAAGAAAAGCACAACCAAAGTGATCTGTCAAAAGTTTTCAGAATGTACAAGCGGTTGTCAATGGCTAGTTTTGACTGCATGTTCACAGTGAGCAATAACACGACAACCAGAGGACACTCAATGAAACTTGTCAAGAACAGATGTCGCCTGAACTTGAAGCAACATTTCTTTTCAGAACAAGTCACAGACTGCTGGAACCTTCAAGTCAACACTCAACACTGAAAAGATTGACTTCTTCGCAGACTGACCGTCTGCCAAGCTGGATGGCCATATTTGCTCCAACTCCTGAAACCAGGTATCGCCGTACCTGGTAAGCTATCTAGTAAAAACTGAAAACTGGCGCTCAGGTTAATTACTCATGCTGAGCGAAACCACGGCATATATAACCATACTGATGCTGCAATGAAATGTTCACACTACTTGTGGTTTTTTCTACAAATTTGTATTCATAAGTTAGGATCCCATATGAGACAGATGGTAAAACCGGTAAAACCCATTTGCAGCCTATTAAGATGTCAGTTTTTCACCTTGGATATGATAAAAACGGCTTTTTGATGACATCATAATTACGTTAGCACAGCACTAGATAGTAACAACTGAATTTAAACAGCAAATTTTAATGATTTTAGAAAAGCATATCATTAGAATAACATGCGTCAAAAATTGTAAAAAAAATACGCTAACTAACTAAAGTTATTAAAAAAAAACTGTAGGTCTTTTTTCTGAATATAGTGTAGACCTATTTATTCAAGTAATAACAAAAACATATAAAAAACCTTTTGCTGTTCACAAAGTGCCTTTAGTTCAGCTATCTGTATTTCTTTCTCTTCAAGTTGCTGCTTTGTCACCTACATAGCACACGACATGAATGGCAATAAAATACCTAAAAAAACCTGATACAATTTGTCAATAAAGAATGTATTGAAAATCACCCCAGATGTTTGTCTGTTGTATAATTTAGAGAGCTGCATGGGGACAAATTTTGTCCCCATCCCCGACCGTCCCCATCC
>Ga0209671_1007332_pt1 | contig 11435 bp, 10 predicted proteins | sample WorMetHERISLAND2_2_FD_187401 | JGI IMG/M metagenome (GOLD analysis project Ga0209671, IMG submission 187401) | Marine gutless worms symbiont microbial communities from Max Planck institute for Marine Microbiology, Germany - Olavius geniculatus... | ecosystem: Host-associated > Annelida >...
GCCATGCATCTCTCCTGATGCAGTCCATCGCATTTCAGCCAATCCTAGTATATCGAAGCGATATCTTTCCATCTCATTCTCCAGCAGTTCAAGTTTGCCTGGTGCCCACAGTGGGGACTACGTCTCTCTAATTCTTACCGTATGATGACTGAGCCATAAAACTTACGTTTTTGATTTTTACCATTATCCTTATAGCGTTTTCTTTTGTCCGCATATAAAGTCAGCAAAGCGGAAGCAAACTGCGGCTAGCCTACAGGCCTATGTTTATGCTATACCTGTCACAACCCCCGATTGCTTTATACGTAGGTCTACACTGTATAAGCAGTGCTATTGCTATAAGACACGAATAAAGAAAACAAGATCAACCAGCGAACTGCGACAATATAGGCCCCATGTCGAGCTGCTCGGGGAGACAGTCAGCAGCCCCGCCAGCCCGTTGCTTAAAGCTCAAACTTCACGACTTTGACTTGTTGCGGATTTGTCCACTTGTTCCGATTTCTTGCTAATTTGCCGTGCAACATGCTATACAACAAACTGTAGAACAAAGGCTCAAGAAACTGACAACAAGTTGTACACAGCAAATTCACGAAAATCGTGGGCCAACAACTTTTGTAATACTGCGCAAAATTGCTGTCTCTAGAATTTCCTCCTTAATAATTGCTGCAAATTTCGTACAAAACTGTTACGCCGTTTAGTTTTTGTATAGACGGTTTTTCCAGCTAAACCCTGAATTTACTTACAGCTATAGTTACTGCCAGTTTGGATTCAGTTAACTTATTTAAACGCAATAAGCTAATAACAGCAGTTTGTATCTGAATAATTCTGGCGGACCAAGACTGCGCAACTGGAGATCTGGGTGTCAGCACGATGTCATCACTCATTATGAATCAATGTGAAGATCACTCACGAGACGATAAATAAAGGGTGTCACAGAAAAAAACAGCAGAAAGTTTATGGCACCATAACTTTGCAGCCGTACGTCACAGAGTCATGCGGTTTTTAAGCGCGACAGCATGTAATGCTTCGCCCGTTTTAGCTAAGTCTGGGCTTGCTTAGCTCTTGTGCTGCCATTTGTGATTGTGCTCCATCTGGCGTTTTTAATAATAATAATTGTCGAGTCGAATTCCGAGTTTCTAGTTTCAACTCGTAACTGTAACTCGAAACCTAATTCTAACTCTATACACTAACGCTGACCCTACCCTAACCCTAACACTAACTGGACTATGCCCGGAACCTCGATAATGTCGAATAGCAATACTTAATGTTTCATGCACCGTCGAGTATCGCAAGTCGCAACTGGACAATGCAGCAAACATCGAGTACAGCTACCGGACAATTTTCTATCTTTTTTGAAAGCACTTACATTGTTTGTTGTGATGTGACTGACAAAAACGACCAATGACAGCGACTCCTAAAGAATGGTCGATTTTTCTGTAATTTACTGGCGGTGTGCGTTTTATACGGACGTTTGCGAGGGCTTTTGCTTCAAACAACAGTGGGTGTTTTGATGCAGTGTTTGAATTGCCGGGGGTTGTTGGGGAGTTCAACCCCAATTGTTTTCTCAACCCCCCTAACACCCTGTCAAATTATGCATTGGGAGCTATGTACTATATACATACGATTTACATCACAGTTTTGGTTGGGCTCTGACCGTCGAAAAGTTCAACCACCAGCTAGTTTATGACAATTCAAACACTGCTTTGTTGCTATTGAGGCGTGCGCGTGTAGTCTATCCGTTGCCAGGTAGAAATTCTTGCTGAAGAGGTGAACACTAACACTACTGCCAAGTGCGTTAGGCCTAGATCAGTGTGCCGTAGATGAGAACGCAAACAGCTGCATAAAATAATGTAGCTTTAGTTGCACCGATTACGATCACCGGGTAAGATATCCGAAACAGTCATCATTATAATGTTGCATCTCTTGTATGTCTTTTTATCGATCGGACTTAACAATAGCTTGCGGTCGCTATTGTCCGTCTCTTTTAGCACTGACGTTGTTAAAACAGTCGATGTAAATGTACTCGTAAAACAGTCCATTCTGTACCTTCTTTGTGGCGCTAAACCTACAAAAGCAAAAGGGTAACGTCTCCGTCTGGAGATTTTAGGTTTTTAGAATTAAATGATCAGAATGTTACTGAATGCTGTTTTGGACATGTAGCATAATATGTTTAACATTTTAAGCCCGGTGCGTACCCGTTCAAACCGGCAGTTCGAACGTGTAGTGCCGCTAGTGCGCACCGAGCTTTTGTCAAGATGAATGGAACGATCATGTGTAACGATCGTTGTATCGACGTGAACCGCCGATCTTTGTCGCAGTCGCTACGCGGCACCAGCTCTGCTTTACGTCGATTATTCACCACCTGCTCGTTTCACATACAACATTGGAATCAAGGAAATGAAAACGACGACGCCGAGATTAACGAGTGAATCAAAAGTTAGTCTATCTCCGCACAGCATCTCCGCACACCGATATGTCGTCTACGAACGGACAGCAATTCGTCTGGACTATTATAACTCTGTCAGGTTTGTTTTCAGTTTAGAATGTTGTGTATATAGTGTGACAGTTGACATAGGGCCTAGGCATTATTATTGTCAATATTTATTACTGTCCGCGGTAGCGACGACAGTATTGTTTTTAGCATCGCCGCTAAGTTTTTGTTTTTTTCTCTGTTAGCACGATAACTCATAAACTGCTGCACTTAGCTTGACGACATTTTGCACAAACATGTATCTCGACAACCGCACGAACCCTATTGAATTTCAAGGTCACAGGTCAAAGGTCGAGATCACAGGACTGGATTTTCGGATACTTTACCACTGCGACACTTAGGCCTCCCGCCTTGCTGCTACTAGCTACTGATAGGCAGACCCAGATAGACCAATAGCTATCGGCCGACGCTGACGTCATTGCTATAAAATATATTTCAGCATGCCACGGCGGCTATACCGCGGACAGCTTTAACCTTGCGTGACAGCGTGAGGCTTGACAGTCAAGTTTAACATTAGAACATTAGTAGTGTACGATGCTAGCACCGTATAGTAAACTAGAAAAGCACTCGGAGAGCGCAGACCTCCGCCAAGCATTTTATGCCCCATTTAAAGCAATGTTAACGAAAATTTCAAAGTGATCCAGAATCCAGGATTCCTTCCGAATCACCCCCAAAACTGAATCACTTGTAGTTTTTGCCTTTCCCGACATTCCCTGAAAATTTCAAAAAGATCCTTCCATAACGTTTTGAGTTATCTTGCTAACACACAGACAGACAAACAAACTCTGGCAAAAACATAACCTTCTTGGCGGAGGTAATAATATCATCTAGCGCGAAATCCACACGTTTCTGTGCGACTGCATTGCAGCCGTGGCGACGAGTGTCGACGGCGCATGTGTTGGTGGCTGGCAGAGTTACCTCGACAACGAATACTGCTTCGACTCAGACTCGGTGGATCACGCCACGGCTCGCAGTACTTGCCAAAGCAACAATGCGGAACTGGCCAGCATCACCAGCGATGATGAGTGTGACTATGTCGCCGGTCACGTGTCAGTATATAGGCTAGACGTTTTGTATATCGCATGTATTTCTGACGAGTGAGCAGTAGCGTAGGCCTACACAATATTTTGCATCGGTGAGCTTCTAAATAATTTATCTTAAGCAATTAGGCTGAATAAACGTTTCCAAAACTTGAGCAACGAAAAAAAACAGAGTGCTAGTTCATTTGCTGTTTGTAAAATGATGCAGTATGGGGCATATACTGCTATTTCAGCAGATAAGTATAATGCTGATGCCCGCTGTGAGTGCAGAGGCGGCGACAGTTGGATCGGTCTACGCAAGTGGCTCAGCGGCAGCACATCTGACTGGGCAATAGCGCAATACTGGCTTGACGGCACTATCTCAGGTTTCCGCAGATGGGGTAATGGACAACCAAACGACGACACTTTTTGCTTCATAATAAAAGCAACCAGCGGCGATTTTGACGACAAATCTTGTGAAAACAATCAGAAATTCGTATGCAAGAGATCTGGTAAGTTTACAAGTGACTTAATAAACGCAAGTAATAAATTCAGTAATTCATTCTGTTTATTTACGGTCTCGCTGAGCTATTAATGTATTAACCGGACTTCAGCATTTATAAATTTTTCCACGATTTTTAGTGATTATTTCTCTGTGTACAACTTAGTTTACTAAAACTTAAAAATAGTTATGCTTTATTGCAGTCTACCAAAAACATAACAACAGGGATATTTTAAAAACATTTTATTGCTAATTTTTATTTCATGACATAGCGTGTAATTAACACAAGAGTAAACGCAAACAGCTTATGTACTAAAATTTTGAAAGCAAACAAAAATGCACTAATAGTTTGATGATAAAACACAAGTTTTGAGGGACTGACAGCAACTGAAAACTCAAAACTGTTTACTGTTAATATACGTTAGTATGCAGTTAAAATGACGAGTATTGCGTACAAAATAACTGAATGACTTTGTCGTCTCTATCGAAAAAACAAGCACAGTTTAGTTACTGTTTCATTAGCGCCAATAATTCACAAGCACTGGTAATATTATAATACGCAGCTGTACACGCGCTGCAGCTAAAGCACAGACGACGACGGCACAAACGACCACAGAAGTGCCGACAACTACAACACTCGCTGAAACAACGACAACACTCCCGCCGACTACGACAACAGCGCCTGACACTTCTACCGTTCAGACTACAACAGTGCAGTTAACTACTACGCACCAGATAACGACAACTATGGAGCCAACGACTACAACCGTCGCGGGTGATTTTCATGATAGTGATAATGTATTTTTAATTAGAAAGCAATCATAGCTCGCAGGTACCTCCGCCAAGGCAATGCTATTCGCCAGGTGGCGTCGCCATCTTCGGTTTTGCAACGGTTTCCGTATGCCCCCTTTAATGCAATGGTAACGAAAATTTTAAAGTGATCCAGAATCCAGGATTCCTGCCGGATCACCCCCAAAATTTAACCACGTGTAGAGTATGCCATGCCCGACGTTCCGTCAAAATCTCAGAAAGATCCGTCCATAACTTTTTGAGTTATCTTGCTCACACACAAACAGACAAACAGACAATCAAACAAAGTCTGACAAAAACACTACCTCCTTGGCGGAGGTAATTATTTACTTTGTAGGCATTAATCAGCTCATCATCTTACCATTTTAAGGCTTATTTATCATTTATTCTGTATTTTTGTTACAATTTCAAAACAGCAACTTTAAACAAGTTTCCTTAGACATAAACTACTGATGTCTCTTAAACTGTCTTTTGTCAGTTAAAAAGAACTGTGCAATGAATTTTTGTTATTGTTCATTATTTAAGTTTTTATTTATTTTATTAGTCAATTTTATTTTGGTTTATTGTGGTAAACCAAACTAGCTATTTGTCATTGCACGTTTAAATTAAGTCATAAAGTAATATAGTATCACGTCTATTTTGACTATTAAGTAAAGCAAAAATGTGTATAATAGCTAGTGATACTGTGCGCAACATGGTGGATAATTACTTAAAATTATTTTATATGTTGGAACAGACAGCACACAGATTTGTTATTGCTCATAAGTAAGCTGCAAACGTTGATATTGTGTGTACGTGCAACAGTTGCTGAAACTACGACAACACTCCCGCAGACTACAACAACAAAGGCTCTTGTGACAACTACGACAGCGCCTGACACCTCTACCATACAGGCAACAGGTACAGCAGTAACTACAACAGATCAGTTGACAACTACAGAGCAATCTACAGAGCAAAGTACGGCTACAAAAAATCTTGATACAACGACAACGATTGCAGGAAGGACAACAAATGTCGAACACGAAACAACGACGACGTTTGAAGCAACTACGACAACTATACGACCAACCACAACAACCTCGGTGCAAACAACAACAACAACAACATCAAAAACAACGACTCCAGCGAACAATATTCCAATTACTACAGCATCCAGCGTAAAGTTCACGACAGAGACGTCTGTGGCTAATGCTCTCACTACAGCTTTTCGTCCACCGCTGATATGGCAAGGTGAGAGTCTAGAATTCGTAGCAGACATTCCGTACTATAATTTCGTGAATTTTTATCTGAGTGTTTATTCTTTAGTCAAAACTATTAATATTAAACTGTAGATATTTGTTGACTTATCTAACAAAATACAGAATGTTGTTGTTACTTGCTGGCGTGTGACAGCGCCCGTACCGTGCCTGAATCCAGCCGCTCCAGCATCCAACGCCGATCTTTCGATCAGCTGGGATACTTTCGGTACCATAGCAACGTACACCTGTCCACCTGGGTGGCATTTCCCTGAAGGTGGAAGCAGAAGAACGTTGGTGTGCACAAATGGAACCTGGCCGCAGCAAGCACCTACGTGTACAGGTACCACACTGGACTGTCTTTTTTACGTATTTATAAAAAAATACACGTTGTTACCCGATCGGCTGTAGTCTGACGTTATACTATGGTTGTAAAATAAACTCAAGTTACCACGGGATATTTTGTTTAAATCCACAAAACAGTGTTACTGAGTTTGGATGCTAATTTTCTGTTGTGTAAAATTTGGCAGAAGGCATTTCAACAGTTGCTCAAAGCCAGATGTACATGTGCACTCTAAGTTTTTTTTCCAAACTGTCAATCAACTTTGCTAACGCTGCACGTGTGTGGACTCCGTATTTTTTTGCTGTCAGTGACGAAGTGTCAGAAGAATCTGTTACTGACGAAGAATAGATTGACGAACGCGGACGACTTCGTAGAGTTGTCGCAGACGTCGGTCAGCTCTTGTGACAACGGCCAGAGATTCGACGACGGAACGCACCAAGAGAACATCAAGTGCACAACGGCGCGTCAACATGTCGCTCTCTGGAGTCAACCGGAGTCCGCTTGCCATGGTAACGCATCAGAATCTTATGTTATGCAAAAACTGCAAACACGCCGTAAGTAAGCCACTTAAATCCACAACTTTATTAAATTTTGGTTTTTAAAGTTTTTTAACTGCTAAATTTGGCAAGAAATTTGCAATACGGGCCCGTGAAAAATATTACGACATCGGCATTAGGGGCATGTTGAAACAGTGTGGTGTAGTTCTTAGAAATCATAAGACATTGAAGTGTTTAAATGCTAACACGTTTGGTTACAGTGTTGCTGTTGTTTGATATTCAGACGGTTACTGCGACCCTTCTTCGCTGATTCTGAATGCGTCGGCAAGGCTGAATCAAACAAGTCGTAGTGTGACCTTCACCTGTCTGATAGGACATCGGTTCCCTGACGGACTCACAGTTAAAACATTCTACTGCCACGCAGACGGCAGCTGGGACTACAGCATTCCACATTGCGATGGTCAGTATAGTCAATAAAACTGTACACGTTATATTTAAAAAAACTTTAGCCTACGGACTATTGGGGATAGGTTAGTGTGGTTGATTGAGGCGGTGGTATGTTTACTGGCTGCTCCGCGAGTCCACTTGTTCGCTGGCACGGACAACAGATGTTCGCATAATGCGCCGCGGTGTCATCTGCCACTTCCGAGATTGCAATAAGCGCTTCTGGTCAAAAGTCTGACTTGTGTCGGCTACAAGCTACAGAAAAGCTAAAAAAACAAGTAATTTGAGCAAAGCTCATGTGACGCGCGACAACCTTTGCAGTTCCTATTCGCAAGTTGTCTTGATCTATCTCTATCCCTTTCGAGGCAATTCACTCTTTAAATCTATGCTGCAGCCACAAATTACAAAAACACTAAAACCCTTATTTTAAAAATTTAAGGTCATTGCACTTGAGGTCATCGATTTTCACACCAATAAAAGGCTTGTCACTATTGCTTGTTATGATAACCAGCATGTTTCTTCCTATCTGCAACCGTTTTCACGCTACACGAGACAATAGTGGTAAAATAACCACTTTTAGGAGGGTAGCCGTCTTTGACACTTGCCTACAGTGGCCTCCTTGAACATAGGGTGTCGGGACTTGGACTGCTAAAATCTACGTTTAATGCTGAAAATTTCACATGCGGGTTGTCGCAATTTACTGTTGAAATGTGCGCTGCAGCCAAAAATTGCAAAAAAATTCATCAAAACCCCCTTTTTAAGGGGAGTTCAATTTCGTTCAAGGTCATTGACGTTGACAAATCTAAAAAGCTCGCCACCAGTGCTTGTTATGATATGCAGCAAGTCTGTACCTATCTGCAACCGTTTTCACACTATGGGAGCCAATAGCGGCAGAATAACGTCTTTTTAAGGGGGTACCCCCTTTGACGCCATCGTTCGACAGGAGACCCCTCACCCAAGAACAGGAAATTTTGTCACTAAAAACTAGAGTCCTTGCGGCAGCACACGATGAAAATTTCGTGATCCTAGCTTGCACCGTTTTGATACGCGTCACAAGTGTGACAGACAGACGGACAGACGCCTAGACGATGACTAAGACGCGCGAAGCATTCTGCTGTCGCGCGTAATTATTCACATTAGCTACTATTCTGGGGTATTTGTTAGTTCTTTGTCGCATGTGTTAGTTGAATTATTATTCGGACGATATGTTTCAGTCGTGTTCTGTCCGAAGCCAGTGCCGTTGCACGCAACGCTGAGTACCGATCAGACGGTTTACAACACGCTGGTTACGGTTACTTGCAACATTGGCTTCAAACACGCCGACGGTCGAACGTCAACCAACATCTTCTGTCTGGATAGCACAAACTGGAACGATACAGACATCGACTGTCAAGGTTTGTGCAGAGTTAGCCAAAAGTTCATATTTCGGTAAATAAATTGCACTTAGACAACGCAGCGTGCGCACTATGCATAGGTTTACCGCATTGTAATATGTAGAGTGATGATACTTAACATCAAGAGTAGGCCTACAAGACGGAATTATGAAACGGTTCCAAAATTGTAGTTAAGTAAGTAAGTAAGTAAGTAAATGATTTATAAAGCGCCAAAGTCTCAGAAAGAATCAGGGCGCATAGTATGATGGATGCTAGGTGGCAGAAAAGGCTGACTAAAAGTAGTGGGTCTTTAAGTGACATCCGAATGTAGCCAAGGTTTGACATTGACGAATTTGATGAGTTAAGAAGTTCCAAATTAACAGTTAGTTAACAAGTTAACTAGCAATATGGCCACTTTTCATTTTCTGTGCACAGTTATGCCATGTAGCAACAGAAAGTACGAATTTCAGCGATTGTGGTGACGGTTGACAGCGATCCAATGCAACGGAACTTATTTGCCGACTTTCACCGACGCCCAGTCAGTGACGTCACACGTCGGATTGTTTCCCTACGCTCATGACGTCATATACACGTGCGTCAACGCAGCAGATCGATTTGAAGACGGTCACACAACTGCAACAGTCACGTGCTCTACCACAGGCTGGGCGTGGAACCCTATTGTGACGTCATGCGGACGTATGTTAAATTTTTCAACATCAAATTCAATGATAGGTTGAAGTTACATATAGTGTAGTTAATGAAAACTGTATAGTGTTAACGAATAGCTAGAACGTAGTCACTATCAACTTTTCTAAAAGAATAAACTATAGTAACAAGTAGTCAGAAGCTGCAGCATGCTAACTACGAAGTAATGTTAACTGTGTTTCAAATACGTCAAAAACAACATGAACGTATGCAAACAGCATTGTAAAAATATACCCAAGTTACTTAATGTTTATTTGGGTGTTTACTTGGCAATATCCGAACGGTCGTTTTATCGCACAGCAAACGCAATATTCGGTGAAGTTAGATATAATGCATCGGAGAAAGTTAATGTATAGTCTACTTCTGCTTTCGTGTGGGTCACTCCTTCAGTACATTGCTTTGTATCCCGGCCTGAAAAAAATAATTTCTGCCTGATATCAATTGTTCAGCGTTGTTTTGACCCATTTTTGTGACATTATTGGTCCAACGTAACTGCACTGTAATTGGGAAAATGGCGAGTGGGAGACGAGATATCTTTTCGTTTGTCAGCATGATCACAGCATGCATAGATGCGTATCAAAGTAGAACTGTTAGCAAGATAAATGGATGTATTGTATTTGTACAGCGAACAGGTGCACTTCAGTACCTCAAGTACAGAACGCCGTGCCTGACAGTTACCTGGCAATCCAGGGCTCGGTCATAAAATACACTTGTGTTGATGGATATGTGCCATCTTTGTCATATCTTCAACCTACTTTCTGTAACGGAATCAGCTGGGAGCCCGCTGAGATAACTGGCTGTGAAGGTGCCGCAAATGCATGTCTTTGTCTTAAAAATAGTGTTTTCGTACTTTGACCGTTTCTACTGCAATAAATTTATAGACTAACGTAAAAAATGTAGTAGGCATTATGGTTATATGATGTAACCCAGTATTGTTGTTTGTCATGACAACTTGGTAATGGCATCTAACTTTTTGAAAAGTCACGGTCCTTCAGATTCCACTTAGAATTAGAACTAAAGTGTTATTTGACCAGCAAGTGACTATAAAGTATAAACATAGCACATAAGTTCGTTCTGAAAATTATGGGACTTTTTTCTGGAAAAAAACAACAGCTGGTGCTGCCATTTATAGTGAATAAAAATTTTCAAAAAATGAACAACTTAGCAAATGAAAATCGTGATTTGATAATTTTTTTATACTGGAAATACTGCTTGACTGTGTCAGTGGTTCACTGTCATGCGTTGGAGACGATCTACTCTGAGCTGAACTCAACGGACACAGAGTTTGGTGTTACAGTCAACATCAGCTGTTTACCTGGTTATAGAATCAACGCTCAGACTACAGCTACTGTCCACTGCACCAGCACTGGACATTGGTCACTTAACGACACCTGTCTGCGTACGTTATACTCGACGGCATCATAAAACAATCAGCAAATTATTTGCTACTTTCAGAACGTCCTCTAATCCCTATATTTTGCCATGTTAAGCAATTTTTTTTCTCTCCGCTTGGCTTTGTTAAAGCACTGAACGCTGTAATCGTAAAAATTTTGTCAGTCAACTTGTTTAATTTAAATTAAAGAGTGAAGTATTGGATTAGATGACTTACTATGAGAAGTTATTTTGCCTAGTGCCACGAGTGTACAGATGTACTTCTATAGCGGTGCTTTTTTTAAAATTTTTTTATTATTTTAATATGTAATAAACACTCGCAACAAGCGCGCGATAACAATAACATAGAATAACAGTAAAAGAAAAAAAAACTGCAAAAATTACTAAGGAAAACAAAAGAAATAAAGAAAATACATGATAAACAGACTACAAATAAACAAACTAATAACAGTTGCTAAATAAAATTTTATTGATAAATGTCCGTTTGTGCAGTTCAAATGTTACATGATTTATTAATAAACCATGACCTATATCTCTTAATCCATATTTGTTAGACTTAGCAACCGGTAATAGATGATGTAGACAATGATTATCATAAGTTGCTTTATAAAAAAAGCTGGTCATCAT
>Ga0209671_1007333_pt1 | contig 11434 bp, 6 predicted proteins | sample WorMetHERISLAND2_2_FD_187401 | JGI IMG/M metagenome (GOLD analysis project Ga0209671, IMG submission 187401) | Marine gutless worms symbiont microbial communities from Max Planck institute for Marine Microbiology, Germany - Olavius geniculatus... | ecosystem: Host-associated > Annelida >...
CCCCAAATTAAGTTCGCCATCGAAGCAGGGTAGCAACTAACATCACCAGTTGAGACTAGCAAGTTTGTACCTGTGACACATTAGGACGCCAGCGTTACGTCACGAGTAGCAAAGAATATTTAATTAACTGCCATATTTTGTTCAGATATTTCGAATTAGTATTTTTTCAGCTACAACTGATAAAAATTTCATGTAAATTGCTCATAATTTGAGTAAATTATGAAAAAACAAAAGGGGTCCTTTTATATGAAACACCGTGTACTACGACTACTTGTTCCCCAACTCCAGTCTACGTATTTTTCCTTTATTGCTTCGGATGAACTTCTGATGGCCGCGTTACTGGTCTTAACGGGTGCCCATCCGTTTCTCTGCCTGTTCTGTACGGAATCCTAACTCGAAAACAAAACAAGAAAAAAAAACAAAATTTACATGAACGTTTTCCAGGGCAGGAATAACTGATGTACCAATTCTTAGCTCTGAAGGTCAGTGATATACACTGTGTCCCAAAAACATCCCGGACATTTTTGATTGTCACTTAAAACCAGTTAGCAGATATTTGATAATTTTTGGTACTAATATTTTTGACTCAACCTGCCATCAAATGATTATTCAGTTTTCCACCTCACCCACTGTCCGCTTTAGCATTACTTAGGGAAAGCAGATCAAGTGAAATATGCCTTAAAATAAACAGAAAACCTGAAAAAATATCTTTGACATTATCCACTATAACTCTGAAAGTAGATCTTAATAATTTTTGGCAAAAATACTTCTGATACAACTGGCTAATAAATCGTTGTTCAAGTTTCAACCACACCCAACGTCTGCTTCTGCACTATCTGGGGAAAGCATACCAAGAAAGCATAATATAGTGTTTAAATGAATGAAAAAACGTCAATAAATTTTATCTATCCAAATTCGTGGGCTCCAACAGCCGGTCTGTTACAAAACTTGACTGTCATGCAGCAGTGTTTCTACCAGATAACGTTCAGGAATGTTTATGAATTCAAGAAGCGACTGGTAAAGCCTGGATTGGTCTAACGCAGAACATTATCGATACTGCTGTCAATGAATAGAGAAAGCATCTCCATGCTTATGTTCGCATACTTGGCCGGCATTTCAGCAATTTTACCGGGGGCAGTTAAAAAATGGACAACTAGATAAAATGTTAGCCAAAAAGTCAAGACATGTCGTCAAAATGTGTTTTATGTGTTATGTTGATTAAGTAATCATACTGCATTGGATAAAAAAGTAATATTTCGTTGGTTCTGTTTTTTTGCAGAAACAGACATTAACTGAGGTAAGAAAATGAATGGTCATTTGATGGCCAATTGTCTTAGAAATATTTGCACCAAAAATTATTAAAATCTGATAATCCTTTTTAAAGTTACAATCGAAAATGTCGGAGATGCTTTTTTTGGGACACAGTGTATTTAGGGTTGGGATCGCGCAATGCAGTGTGAAAGTAGGTCACCTTCGAGTAGCTCGACAGACAGCCGGTGTCACTGGGTCGACATATCAGCAATTGCTTCAGAGAACGTTGTCGTGTATGTGTATTTAAAACACAGGAGAATCCAGGAGGAGATCGAAGAGGAAGTGAAGCGAGCGGAGCTGTTGACGAAGGACAGCACGTTCAACGAGCGCCATTGTTTGCGATGTTTCGACAAGTTTCTGATGCTGTTCAACCCGAAGGTTCGCTGCGTCGGCTGCCATTACAACGTCTGCAAGAAATGTGCGCCCTTCAACGACATCGTTCGACAGCATGTCTGCAACGCATGCCTCAAACAGAGGTTCTTATAGCGTGCTGAGCATTATACTTTATTTTTTTATTCATTCATTTCATATCGAAATCGTATGCACGAAGTACATACTAGAGCAGACAAAGAAAAACACACGCAAGCAATGAAAATTTTGAGAAAAATAATAATAAAATACGAATACTATAGACAAAAAAATAAACAACCGTATACAATATACGATAGTGCACAGAAGTAAGCCATCGTCATCTTTTAGACCGGTCAAATCACTGGTATGTGAATGCGATGTGCTGTCAGCGGTCTGACGAAGAAATCCAACTCGTGGTTCTACGTCAACGTCTGTGAACGATTTCATCGGTTTGGCAGCGCCAAGGTCGTCCGGTCGCTTCACGCTCGCGAATGTAAGTAAAACCTTACACAGTGTATAGTAGCTACATTGTGTCCTAAAAGGATTTCTGACGTTATCTATTGAAGTTAAATTAAGATGGCCAGATTTTAATAGTTTTTGGTATGAATACTTCTGACACAACTGGCCACCAAATTGATGTCCGTTCGAGTTTTCACTGCAAGTGAGTTATAATCGATAATGTCGAAAAATGTTTTTGACGTTTACTTTGTTCATTCCAACGTCTATTTCATGTGCTTTGTTTTTCCAGGTAGTGCAAAAGCACACATTGGGTGAAGTGGGGACGTGAACGAATTTGAGTAAGCGTTTTCAATTGTGCGTGAAGTATAGCGCGCACAGTCAGTAAACGATGCACGTCCAGTTAACAGATATGGGCGACGTTTCATGACTTTCATCACGGTTTTAAGTGCTGCGAGGTGTAATGCACTTTAGATCGTGTTGAAGTGTACTTATGTCATGACTTTGATCGACGGTATGTTATGTTTGGGACGTGCGTGTGATCAGCAGTCACGAGACAGGTTTCAATCGTCACGCGTGACAGGAGTAAGATTAGGGGCGGCTATAGCATTCCATGCAGTCACTGTGGTAAGAGACAAAAAGACGAAGTAGATCACGAGATAGTTTCGAATAACGGACCAGTAAATTAACCACCGCGAGCCATCTGTATATGTTCGGATCATATATGTAGTACTGTGTGATTGTTGAATAGCCGATATAGCATCTCAGAAGAGTTGGCAGCCATCGGAGACAAGTAGCGTGGCGAACTTCAACGAGCAATACGTCGTCATTGAAGGTCTTCAATATTCTTCGTCGAGCTTCCGTCGCTTTTTTATCGTTGTTCCTATAATAATAATAATAATATTTTTATCTCTGACATGTGGCACTCCTTTGGACTGATTTCACAGATATCTAGACTTGCTGACGGGTTTTTTTCGTTTTACCTTTTTTAGTTTTAATTGTCGTTATTTTTGTTTTTTTTTCAGTTCTTCTGATCTCAGGTTTCTAGCTTTCTCATAACCATTTGTTTCTGGATTTTTTAATGTTTAACATAACTGTATTGTCATTTTTTTGTTTTTTTAGTTCCATTTTAAACATTTTTAGTTTGTTTTAGTTTACGTACCTTTACACTTTTGCTTTGTTTAGTCGAAGGCCTGCAGTTAGCCCATGCGTCCTCGTTGATATCGATTCCACCTTTCTAGTTGTTCTTATAAATTTTTAAAGTGTTTTTTGTCACCAGTTTCTGTAGGTAAAAATTACGCATTTGCAGTACTTTTCAGTGCACTATAATAATTTTATTGTATTTGTGTACGTAGCATTAGCGCAGATAATTATAAACAAAACGCCAAAAGTGCTGAAATCCAAGCATAATTTTGCCAGTGCTGAGTTTCTGGCATCGCCCTGTTTTTTTGTCCAGAACTACAACGGTTAAACTAAAATTAACTTAAAAGGTTAAAGTTGTTTATACTTTTAGTGGTAACGCATCTCAAAGCCGCAGAGGGTCATCTGCCGTGTGGGATCACACAGTGTTACCTGCCACCCGCGACCCAGGAGAACGCGCTCCGCCTTAATCCTATCAGCCACACAAGTTGGTACTCGATTTGCCTGCCCAGGAAGGATAGAAGGCTGAGTGTACTGCACTGTATATCGGTAACTAATTGTTTAACTGTGTTGATGACAGGCGACGGCGAGACGGAAGACCCGATGACTCGATGTCAGAAAACGCTTGACAGCATCATTACAGACATAATCGTGCACACGGGCAGCAGCAGCACGAACACGTTACGTCATCATAAGCAGCAGCAGCAGCAACATCCCACAGATCAGCACGGTGATACACCTCGCACCGACTCGACAGCTCGTTCGACGCCTCAAGGTACACGCCATACTCTGATGATTGTGGGTCTATAATCCAAAAGTTCGATAGATTTAAGGTGTATACTACGACAAACATTTTCACTAACTCTAACCTTCACCATAACCTTAACCCTAACCTTAACTTAATCCTTATCCTTAAACCTAACCTTACTTTTAGTTCAAAGGAAAAGCCTGCGGAGATTGAGTCAACGTCTGTAGAAGTTAATAGGTAAGAAGAACCCTAAAACTTTCGGACTATCGAATTTTCGGATTATCGAGTTGTTCCCTTTGTGATTAGTACTTCCCTATATCATATCATATCATGTCATATCATATCACAACGATTGGATTAGCGTGGTATAAGTGCAATAACACCTCAAGACCACGCAGCAATATATGGGGTAAAAAGAAATCAAAATTTGAAAAAAATAAAAAGGAAAAAATAAAACGACAAAACAGACGGCTGTCACGTAGCCTATCGTCATTGTCACATGATCGACGAAATAAAAATGTTCATGTCAAAATATTATCAGAGATACTGCAATTTTGTGATGCTCGCTGACAGTGAGTTTCATACCCTGGCGGCTATGACTTTATAAAGACTACATCTTTATGCATCACAAAGTATGGTAGCAGCTAGAGTACCGTCAAAAGTAAGAAACAAACTCGCAAATTTTCCCTACCCCTATCTTATTGAATTTCTTCAATCGAAGTAACCCCCAGCAAAATGGTTTAACATTTGAGCATTTGAGCTGAACATTGGCACACCAGGTACGCTTTTTGTTTTCGAGCTACTGGCGAGTACGGAACAGACAGACAAAACGGACGGACGGGCAAGATCTGTAGTACGGCCTGTTAGAACGGCTGCATAAGATGTCGTGCGCTGTGTTTTGCTGCAGTGTCGTCGACTTTGTCGCAACAAGTTCGCGCTGTTCGCGCTCTGCTCACATCTATGGCGGCAAGCATCGCTGATGATCTCTATGGTGCGTTGTCAGTGCCTTATATTATAATACGTACATCTATGATCTTCGAGCTGTCATTTTTTTGCTGTAGCAGACTAGCACCAAGGCTACATCAAACGGGTGCTAAAGCCTACATTATTAGTTTTTTTAAAATAGAAACTATAACAAGAGATGTTACATCTTTTATATTGGAATCGCGTTATGGGTCTTGTTTATTCGTCCGTACGTCCGCCCGTCCCTCTGTCTGTCTGCAACGTACTGGCTCGTAGCTTGACGAGAAATAAACTGTAGAAAACCAAAACTGGTGTAGACTTGTACAACTTGTTTTGTGTTTGCTATGAAATTCCTTCTTACTTGCAGTGGGCGCGTAGTATGCACAGGTACAGTGTACAGCAGATGCACGATAGATGGAAGTTAGTGCACTGTGAGGGCATTTGTTATGCCGTGGCTACACGCACCGATTGTCTCGTCTGAGGTGTTGTCCGTCGTCGCCGAGCCTTTCGAGGTTTAAAAACCTCGTCCGAGAAAATCGGACGGAATGTGCATGCTCATTCTTTCCGATTTCGTCGGACGATGTTTTTTGCCTGCCAGCCAAAAGACGCCCATCAGAACCTCGGACGAGGAAATCGGTTCGTTTAGCCACGGCATTACACGGGATCAGCGGTTTGTTGGTGTATGCTGCAGATAACGACGGAGATTTACGTGATCAGAACAACACGTTGCTGGTGCGAATACTGCGCGAACGAGTGCGACAGATGTGTGCACTATGCTTTAACGATCCCGCCGTGGTCGGTATATAGTCTATAGCAGTCGTCTTCACATTTTTTACTGTTTTATTATTTTTGCAGGGTTAGAAAATTAATTTTACGTGCGGGGTCTGCAATAGAAAAAATACCGGTTTTGTGGGGCCCCGCTTCGATTTAATAATAATAAAAAAGTTATCGTTTTTGCTGTTGAAAAATAATAAAAATATACAAAGTCAAAATCTGTAAGAATGATAGGCCTACTCTTGTAACAGAAAATAAAGAAATAGGCTATTGGGCCAATAAGTGACAGACTAAAACGTTATGGTAAATACAAAGCGACGTAACTGAAGTGAACTGAACTTAGTTCAACTTACATGGTTTAGTTTTTGATGAACTGACCAATGGACAAGCAGTCTAACGACGTCGGTGGCCTATGTGACTACGCTCAAGTACGCGTCAACCAATAACCAATAGGGTCGCCTTGTTTAGCCATTGGTCAGTTCAACAAAAACTAAACCGTGTCAGTTTAGTTTAGTTTAATTACGTTGCTTTCTACGGTGGGGGACTGCTTCCAATCAACAGGCGCGGGGCTTGACTCTTGCTATAGCCTACTACGATAACTCGGTTCTGATAAAATTAAATCTTATACTTCATGGTCAAAAAGGCACTCGGACACCAAAAACATCCGCCAAGACTTTTTTTAACTTATGGATTATTATTTAAATCCAATCGCTTTTTCGTATAGCCACCCTTAACTATCCAAATGTATTCCAGTTTGTTTACAACTTTGTGAGTAATTTTACGGGAAACAGAAAAGCAGACGGTGTCAAAAAAGGCTGCAAATGATAAGCTTCTTTCTCTTTTTTAACTCTTATCTCTTATATCTTTTCTTATTGTGTTTTGCAGACCTTTTTCTTTTAATGCAGTTAGGGGTTCTGGGCTTTTGGCTGGCCATCGTGAAAGTACACTAACTAAAATGTTTTTGCTAACCTGAATATCACCGTCAGATGAACTGCACTGTTGAGTCAGAGGCCTCGTATATTATACAGTAGTCTACGTGTACAATGTATACGCTAAATCAATAACAATCAATAAATCTGCAACCAGGCTTACTTTCAACCACCTCCGTCTTGGTATACACTTAATTGGCTGAACATCATTATACGATCACCAATTCACTCACTCATTTACTCGTTTATTTGTTCGTCCGTTGATCTATGGGCTCTATTCATTTGTTATTGGCTATCGGAAGCGACAGCAGCATTGTTTTCAGCGTTGTCGCTAAGCTTTATTTCCAGACTGTTGACTCATGATGACTCATGGACCGCTGCACTGAGCCTGATGATGTTTTGCATGAACGTGTACCTTGACAACCTACAAAAGCCCATTGAATTTCAAGGTCGTGAGTCAAAATTCAAGGTCACAGAGTTTTTTTGTGTGTTTTGTGTGCACGATAGGCTACTGCGGATACCCGCGGGCAGTACTTAGCCTTGAACAAGACTTGACGATTTTTTCTCTCCCTGTTATTTCTTGTTTTTAACATACCTGTTCGCCCATTTATTCATTATGTTATTCAATTTTCCAATTCTGTCTGTCTTCTGTCAAACGGTAATTTCATTACAATTTCTTCCGCCAGCTTGCTCCTGATCTCACTCAGTACAGTATTTGCAGGCGCTTTTGTTTTCTTCTTGTACGTCATTTTTATGCCTCCGCCAACGTAATGCATGCGTCCGTGCGTCCGTCCCGAACAAACATTGTTAGCATGATATTTTGAGTATTTGTTGATGAAATTTGACCAAATTTTCACCACCAAGGGACTTCGGGGCAGGGATGAACGCGTCAACTTTTGGGGTCAAAAGATCAACGGTTAATGTCACGATGGGGTCAAATATGCCCCAAAATGCACTTTTCGACTTTGTTATTACGATATTTCAAGTATTTGTTGACGGGTTAACGGAATTTCACCAAACTCTCGCCACTAACGGACTTCGGGGCAAGGCCATGTTTTCTAACAAGGAGTCATGTCTGAAAGTGCAGTTTCAAATAATGTTATATTTTTCACACATACGCTGTATAAAACGCGACGTGGTTGTAGGCGAACGAACAGATGTTTGAAGACGACAGCTCGACTCTGGACGAGTTTATTAACTTCGCTACACACGCCGTCATTGCAATGGTATCTACCTGTATATAGTTTTGTTCGTACAGTAGCTCGTTATTCTTAGGCCTATTGTCTTGATATTATGCTGACGTTATGATAATATGAGGCGTGCAGTTAAAACGAGGAGAATATGTCGGCCCAGTGCTGAAATACTATGCGGCCGTCCGTTTAGAGCAAAGCAGCGCTAACGCTAACCTTGGCCTTTGACTTTTGAGCTGAGAATTAGCACACCTGCTAAACATTTAAATTGATTACATGCAAGAATGCAATGTCCATGTCAAACGGCATCTCATTTCGTCCTCCAACGGCTTTAGCAGAAAATCCACGAGCGTAGCGGACGTACAGACGAACGGACAGACAGACCACGCTACGATAATTCAGTTGCAATAGCCGCCGTCGCAAAAACGAATTGCGATTCGGCCAAGGCCTTTAAGCTTTGGGTACGCTTCCAAACAAATGTTTCTGGTAATTCTAGTTTTAAATGTTTTGTCTGGCTGTGCGTACATAGGCATACCGAAAGGCACTGATACCAGAAGAAGATGATGATGTCGTCATTTCGAACGCGGGTTCGTATCTCGACCAGAGTGCTAACATCTCTAACGACTGAAAGTGAAAAGTTGCAACGGGGAGTTAAATAACATTGCTAACTAGTAGACACTAGACTAACTGGTAAACTGTAGCATATTTAGCATTTTTTAACGGCAAAAAGCCTCGCATATCAAAGAATGTCGTGGCATGATGGGCCTACTTACGGAGTAGTAAAATACTTAAAGTCGTGCCGATTTTCATGCAAACTGGCTGATTCTGATTAACAGCCCGGAAAACTCCTTTCCGCTTCCTGAGCAAAAAGTCATTAAACACAACGTGCTATCGCTGAGTTTTCGGTAATGTAAATATTTTCAATTGTCGACTGTATAGTAGAAACAGATCGCAGCCAGGTCAATCGTAAAACTCATCTCAAACAAACGCAGCTTGGCCATCCGTCCCGGACTGGACATGACAAAAGATGTCGGTCTGCTCTTTATTTCAAAGCATGAATTAGACGTTTACCGCCGTCCGGTGGCGAAACTGGCCGCAATCAAGCTCAACCTGGCCACAGGATATAAAGATTAGCATTGCTAGGCTATCAGTGTCTACTGACAGCAGAACTTACTGAAACGGACATTGATCGCAGTCAAGTCGTGTAACTCAGCTTGGCCATCCGTCCCGGGCAAAACATATTATTGTTTATTAGTTTTTTAGACGCTCTGGAGTAAGAAGTTGATCGTTGTGACGTCACGGAACTGGTGTCAGCTAAATTCAGCCTGGCCGTCCATACCGGGCAGTATTAGAAATCGGTGTCTGTCTGTATGTTTCAGACGCTGTGGAATCGGAAGTTGATCGGAGTCAAATCGTGGAGCTGGTCTCGGCTAAGAGCAGTCAGGGATACGAGGCCTCGCCACTGCCTCAACTCAACCGACCATCGAATGACAAACATCTGACTGCAGACCATGACACCGACTTGGAACTGATGTCGAATCATTCGGAAGCAGGTCGCGACGACACCGATTATACACAGCCATTCAGTCCTCTCCGAACAAGTATTTACTGCTCCGTTGATCATCATAAGGCGTAAAAACATTTATGTGCTTTTGGTTGCAGCCGGCAAAAAATTAGAGATAAAACGGGGGTGTGCAAAAAATTGTTTCATTATTTATTTCACATCATGACGTGTCATGTAATATTATGCAACAACTCTTGAAAACAAACTGACACACAACAAATAGTATTTGTGAAGATACTGCAACTTTTCAGGGATTGGGGTCTGCTATTCCGAAGGTCCGCTCTTCCGAAAGTCCACTGTGCAGATACGCGCCACAGTGCTAACGTTTGGGTTAAGGTTAAGGTTAAGGTTAGGGTTAGGGTTAGGATTTGGGTTAGGGTTAGAGTCAGCCTTAGAGTTAGGCTTAGGGTTAGTGGGAATAGTAGACTTTCGGAATAGCGGACCTTCGGAATAGCGGACCCGAATCGCGAACAGTAGGCCCTATTTTCCAGTAAAATTTTGAAAGCAAAAAACCTGCACTAATATTTTGAAGGTCCGATAACTTTTTTAGCGACGCAGGTTTTTTCTAGGGATGAATGGCAACCGGAAGCACAGGAATTTTTTCAGGCGTAAGTAATAAGTAATAACAGTAATAAGTAATTCTTATTTCACGTTTAACAGACGTTTGCACAACACTCAAACAAGACGCAGTCCAAAATAATGTCAAGCAAGACACAGTCTAGTTTAAAAGCTACAAAAAGACAGTTTGTAACAAATAATTGCTTATGCAGATTATAGCTGAATTGGGTATTTGGCAACCATGTCCCGTGTTTTCAAGTCTTTTAAGCATTATCTATCTAGAGACTACAGGCAGAAGAGGATACAAAGAGCGTTTCGAAGACGGAATATTATGAAACAGATCACGCATTGCAAAGTAAATTTTGGCAACATTCTTTGCAAACAGCGATAAGAGCGCTTCAAGAATGCATCAATTTTATGCACACATATTCTGCATTTATAATCGACCTTGTGCCGTTACGGACGGCTTAACAAACACCTGTTGACTAAAAGTTATGACAATGATTTGCGATGCTGTGTGTAGCGGGTGCGGATAGCCCGTGGATTCTGGCGAGACACGTGAGAGATCGTAAGATCCCGTTCTCCGCCGGTGACGGTTACGGCACGATGACACGTGGTCACTTCAGCAGGACAGACAGCAGGACAGAGAGACGTACAAACAGCAGCACAAGCAGCAGCGGCAGCAACAGGCATGACAGCTTCACGCCCAGCGAACGTTCACGGTCACTGTTCTTACCCACAACCGAAGCGCGACATCTGGTGCCGTCTGTCGGCGACGTGTGAGTCCTGCATGCATGATTATCTTCTATTGTCCGTTTTATCCTCGCTACCTCCGCCAAGGAGGTTATGTACTACCACGGCGTTTATCCATTTGTGTGGTTGTCAGCAGAATTACACGAAAGTTACAGGTGGATTTGGCTAGAATTTTCAGGGAAGGTCAGACCTGGCCAAAGTTAAAAGTGATGAGATTATGTTACTGATCCGGATTAGCGTCTGGGTCCAAGATATGGCTAGAGAATTATTTACTGTTGCTAGATGGGGCCAACTTCTGTCGAATATGCATGTGCTGTTTACCTGGCGAACACAACGGCAAACGTGACATAGCGTTGGCATTGGTTTGCACTCTCCGAGTGACATTCCAGTTTATAGGCCTAGATTTTGTAGGCTTTGTTGGCAATGGCTCTACGATACTCCACAATTATTAACACGTTTACATTACAATGTCATTGCACCGTACTTTCTCCAGAGAAGACAGTTACGTTTTTAGGTCTAGGCTACATGTTTGTGTTCAAAATAAGTACTCAGGAAGTTACGAACAGATCTTGATGAAATTTTGAACGTGTTGGGCATTATCCAGGAACCGGATAGTTTGTGGATTTTGGATCATCCAGGATTTTTTTGTTGTGTTCGCCAAATGGCAGAATTATTTTTGGCGGCAGAAGTTTGAAAT
>Ga0209671_1007334_pt1 | contig 11434 bp, 9 predicted proteins | sample WorMetHERISLAND2_2_FD_187401 | JGI IMG/M metagenome (GOLD analysis project Ga0209671, IMG submission 187401) | Marine gutless worms symbiont microbial communities from Max Planck institute for Marine Microbiology, Germany - Olavius geniculatus... | ecosystem: Host-associated > Annelida >...
AACGTCGCCCTGCACAATAATTAGTCATGGTAGATCACCTCACTCTCCACCTGCGCAGATTTCATTTCAGCACCCAGTGCTGGTAATGAGGAGTTTAGGCCTACTAGAACTCTGAATTAAAGGTCCTCCCAATATTTTTTTACTTTAGAATTAGTGAATCTATTCACCATCTTTAATGCAGTACTGGTGGTGGTGTGAAATTAACAGTGGCGAGGCCGAACTGATTTTAGTAGTCCAATTAGCTGCACTTCAGATCGCCGAACTGCTTTTAGTAAATTCTGATTCTTTCAACTCAGTTCGGCGAACTGACGATAGTAATTTTGGTCGCCAGTCTCTCAGTTCACCGAACTGACCGTAGCACTGAGCTTTCAAAATAACATCATGGTTTACCATTAAAACAACAAAAGTGAATGTAAAAATTCATTATGAGTCTGCTGTGGTGCATCATATTGCTTAAATCAGGTTATCCTGTTTTGGACAGGCGCCCGAATAGCTTCAGACTGTGTACTCCGAGTGATTTGTGTGACAGTTTGAAGAATTGATGTCCATTTTGTCTATTAGTATCTTGTCTTGCAGTCTTCTATATTTTTATGAGAATAGCTGCCAGTTTTGTGCTTTAGCTGTAGTGGGTATTAGCTATAGTGCGTATTTGGGTTGCACTTGACTTGACAGTTGATTTCAAGTGCTTGTATTTGTGCTTGTGCCTTTAGTACTTGCGTCATATCTGCTGATGTCTGTTTGTTAGCACAGAATGGCTGCATGATGGCTGCATCACATGAACAAGTGGAGCTACTGGCATCAGCTGGTGCACCACACCATGCTAATTCCACCGCATCGCCTGGTACACCGCTTCGTGCTAATTCCTCTGCATCATCGCATGCATCTTTGCATCGTGCTGAGAATCTGGCGGACTTTGATGTAAACTACGGGCGTATACCGGATGCCGATGTCACATCTTGGCATGATGCGGTCAAGTCTCGTCTTCGTGGCGCATCGTGCAAATCTGACCTAGTCTTGAAGTTCATTGAACGTCATGTGCCTGTCATTACACTGCTTCACACATATAAGGTTGGCTGTCATTTTGTAATGATAATAATAATAGTAGTGATAATATAACAGTTGTAGAGTGTCATAATGCTAAGATTCAGAGGCTCTGAGAAGCGCTGGCATTACGCCTGCTTTCTGTTTTAGCAGGGTTGAAAAATGTGGGGGGGTTTAAAATTTACCCAAGTTGTTTGGTTTTTAAGAAGTTTTTAAAGGCCAGCATAAACCTTAGCTGAAAAGTTCGTTGGTTGTTTTTTGGATATTATATGCTCATTACTCTGGATGATTAATGTGAGTTTTTATTTGCTCTCCAGAGCAGAGAACATCCAAAAAATTTGCAATTTGCTAACAGACACTGCAAATTTCCGGAAGAGTTCTGACAGCCAGATGGAGTTTTTCAACAGTTGCTCAAAATTTCGATTTTGCCTTTAAATTTCTTCAAAATGGGGGTGTTGTAGCGCAAAAGTTTGTACTTGTAGCCACAAATTTTTGGGTGTAAAGATTTTTTGGACGATTTTTTGAACAGCCCAGAATTTAGCAGGGCAATTCCCTCCCTGGTTGCTCCCCTTTACCACGACTCACTGTATGCAGCAATTTGTTTACCTGTGCAGTTTCGTCGGGACATACTTGGTGACATCATTGCTGGACTAAGTGTCGGGGTAATGACAGTGCCACAGTCAATGGGTTATTCGCTGCTGGCTGGTATGCCTCCAAAGTACGGCCTCTACACATCGTTGTTTCCCGTCCTTGTATATTTTATATTTGGCACGTCACGTCATGTGTCACTGGGCACGATGGCTCTGAGCTCATTGCTTATACGTGCGGCCATTGATCGTGATGCGCCAGAATCGATCTCTGCGAATTTGACAGGCAATGGCACAGACGACATGCAGTAAGTTTTATACATGTGTTACAGTACTTTTGGTAAGTAAGTAAGTAAGTAAGTGAATTTGTATTGCATACAATGTCAGTGGGAAAACCTGCTGAGTCTCACGTGCAAGCGGTGAGGTGGAGACAAGACAGTTTAAGGCTAGGTTGTAGAAAAATGTTATGAGGTCGTATTGAAAACAATATACGGAATATACGGAAGTGGAATCTAAAGGGACGTTATTCCAAATGGTGAGAGCGGTTACAGCAGAGCTGCGAGAACTTCTGTCAGCTGGTAATTTGTAGGTTTTTAACCTTAAATCTGGTGGTTTTCTGGTATTTTTCATTACCTCCGCCAAGGAGATTATGTTTTTGCCGGTTTTTGTTTGTTTGTCTGTCTGTCTGTTAGCAAGATAACTCAAAAAGTTATGGACACATCTTTCTGAAATTCTGAGGGTATGTCGGGCGTGGCATAAACTACCAGTGATTCAATTTTGGGGGTGATCTGGCAGGAATCCTGGATTCTGGATCACTTTGAAATTTTCGTTACCATTGCATTAAAGGGGGCATAAGCGAAACCGCTGGCAAAGCGAATATGGTGATGCCACCTAGCGAATAGCATTGCCTTGGCGGAGGTACCTGCAAGCTATGATTGCTTTCTGGTTTATGTCCTGTGCAGAGTCACCAGTGAGTCAGCAAAGGTGTTGATAGCAATGAGTGTTTCGATGACCGCGGGTCTCATTATGTTCCTGATGAGCCTTTGTCAGCTCGGTTTTATCGTCAGCTACATGTCTGACTGCTTCATCAGTGGCTATATTGCCGCCGCTACCATACTCGTAAGTCTGGCAATTTCTAGCTTTTTAGTCATAAATCGGGTGGGTGGTTTTTCTGGATTTGCATGGCATTTTTCTTAGAACTGAAGGTCTTGTTATTTTTTACACTTTTTCGGCATGGCACTTCATCAGTGGCTCATTATGTTCTGATGTCTGATGAGCCTCTGTCAGCTCGACTTTATAGTCAGCCATGTGTCTGGTTGCTTCATCAGCAGTGGCTACATTGCTGCTTTTAGCATACTGGTAAGTGTCTTTGTTGCCATCTGGCACTTTCTAGATTAGATCTGGTCATTTTCTAGCATTTTTTGGCATGGCATCATCTGCATTGTCACCTGCATGTCTGAGGTATATTTTCATGTCGAAGTTAAACTAACCTTTAGTACGGTAATTCATGACACAGTCGGCAAAGTTAACTTGTTGGTTTAACTTGCTGAGTTAATCTTCTGAATTTGTGAGGATTACCTGCAGTTAGGGATGTGACAAGGTGGAAAAATATTCACATTCATCGTGTGTGAATATTAACTTTACTATTCATTAAATAATGAATGCAAGTGTGAATACTTATTCAGCCTTAAGAAAAATTCACTATTACAGTATTTGAATAAAGCGAAACATCCAAAGTAGTTGTTCGGTGTTCAGTCGGAAAAAAAATCAGCATCTACGGCAAAGTTCAATCAATCAAGATCAGTTAAGAAGATGAAACATCCAGAGTGTTCAGTGTTCTTTGCAGTCAGTATCCCCTGTTCAGCTCTGCACGCATTTGTTTACATTTCACAAAAATTGTGAAATATTTGCATGTGCAAGAAATGTTCTATATTATTCGAATAGCTGAAAAGTGGTCAATATTCGAATGTCGTCAAATGTGAATATGGAGTTTGTCACATCCCTGTTCGCATTTAGTGCAAGATTGAAGCTAACTTGTGTAAATTATAAACATTTGCATATCTTTTACAGTCTTAGTCCAATTAACCAGAAGATGAAGAACTGTGACAGAGATTCACATCACAGGCTGCACGGTAGCGCAGCACTGTTGTAAGGGTTACCAGTTATTTAAATGGGAGACTCCAAAATTTGGCCCTCCATAAATCCCAAACTGCTTAATTTTTCCAAACCAAAATTTGCACAGATGATTTTGTCCGGCATATCTCCTGATGCACAAAATTTGGTGAAAATTCGTTCACAGGGGGCTTCTCCACGAATAGGTGAAATATAACGCTTGTGTGACTTTTTGTACCTTTCCTTCCCTTTTTTTCTTGCTGTCCTCTACAGGAAAAACGACTGAACTGATCAAAATTTTAATGCAGTGGTTTAAACCATCATAATTCCGGCTGTGTATATGATAGAACCATAATTTTTGGTTGTAGGGTAATGTTTTTCGGGGTCGGCCAATTTAATGGTGTCATTTATATTTACCCCTGATCGACCCTTGTTCACATGGCAACGACATTTGGGACATAGTGGGTTATAACTCGGCCCCCTTAAAAGATAATTGCACGCTGTTTGCACCTACCTTTTTATTTTCGGAACCGGGCTATCCAGTGCTGTCATTTAAATTTCTCCCCTGCCAACCCCTGTTGCCATGACAATGAATTTTGGACAAAATTGACTATAACTCGGTCTGTGTAAGAGATATCTGCAAGATTTTTGCATCTATAGGGGGTTTTTGGGAATGGGCCATCGAATGATGCCAAGCGAATTTTCCCCCGAGCGACCCTTGTGCCATGGCAATAAAACTGCAAATATTTATGTAAAAAACTGTTTAGTTTATATACAGTGTAAGGGTGACTTCGTGGTTGTAGATATAAAACAGCACAAATCATAATTTAATAATTCAAACGTCACCATTACACAATGTCGGAAGAACTTTGCTGACTGTGTAATGGTAAAGTTTGAATTTTTAAATCGTGATTTGTGCTGTTTTATATTTACAACCACGGTGTCACCCTTACTGTGTATATAAACTGAACAGTTTTTTTTACATAAATAAAGAATATGTGTCATTATAGTCAAATTATCAAGTTTGCCGAGAATCACATTTGGCAGGTGACACTCCTTTGTTTTGCTCTATATGTGTTTCACATATAGAGCTATACGCAACCTTTAAACCGTTAACTTTCTATCATACACACTTTCTAGTTTTTTGTTACCTTAGATCTGGTGGTTTCTGGAATTTTTTTGGCATGGCATTCTGTATGTATTTTATTGCATGCACTGTGTGCAGGTGCTGACCCATCAGGTGAAGGTGATACTTGGTGTGAGGACGATATCACGTGGTTCCATGCTGGAGATTGTCTACCTTGTCTATGATATCTGTCGGAATATTGCAGACACGAATCTGATGCAGTTGCTGATATCTGTCATGTGCATTGCTGCTCTGGTGATTGTGAAGCAGTGTGTCAGTGAACGCTTCAAGTAAGTATAGAATACAGGGATGGCTTCAATGTCAGCATTTTCAAGACAAGGCCAAGGGCAATCTTTTTCGAAGCCCAGGCCACTAAGTAAGTAAGTAAAGTGAGTATGACACTTTTGTAGTTCATACTGCCCATCAAAAGCAACTTAATATTATTCAACCCATAATGAACCGTAAAAATGCTCAGACAAACATACAGGGTGCAGCAAAAAAAGTAGACCCTAAAGTTTTTTGCTGTTTTCTCAGCAACCGTTTGGAATTTTAGTTTGAAATTTTACAGGATTATTTATTGAAACGTCCTACATCTACTAACTGCCAAATGAAATGTGATTCTGTTGAAAAACGACGAAGTTATAGACTTTATAACATGACCACCTACAAATTTTTCAGCATTAATAGCCGGAACATTTTTGAATGCTGAAAAATCGGTAGGCGGTCATGTTAAAAAATCTATAACTTCGTCGTTTTTCAAGAGAATTAAATGTTATTTGACAGTTAGATATAGAAGGTTTCAGTAAATAAATCTGTAAAATTTCAAACGCTTTCTGAGAAAACAGCGAAAAACTTCAGGGGTCTACTTTTTTGCCGCACCCTGTCGTTTCCGTGTTGCAGATTAGTTACTTCAAGACCAATTATAACAGTCAAAACAGATTTTTAAAATCACTTAGCAGTCAAGGTGTCGAGGCCAAGGCTACAGGACGGTCCTCGGGGTCCTATCATTGGTATAATTTACCATTATTCTACTGCAGCATGTTTGTCTCATCGTCAATTTGTTGGAAAAGCCAATGCTAAAACTAAGCCTATTTTTTTATAATGTCAGTTCAGAGTCAGTAGGTGGAGTGTGGATGGCGCTATGCTATATAGACCAATAAACGATTAAGCATTATATTACAATTCTAGTTTATGCCGGTACTCATTTCGCCAACCCACGGAAGGTTGGCCAGGCTGAGTTGACTTGGGTGGCTTTAATTTTCCTCAATCGGACTTAGGGCGCCGGGCAGACTCATGTTGGGCTTTGCCCCAAATTTCTAGTTTTTCCAGTAATTGCAGCATGTGTTGTAATGTATGCAGATCGCGTCTGAAGGTTCCGATTCCAGTTGACTTGATTGTTGTTATTATTTCGACATATGTGTCACATTTTGGCAACTTCCAGCAGAACTTTGGTGTAAAGGTATGTTGTCTTTTGGCTTACATTTTTTCCTGTTTACTGCGTGTTAAATTACTTCACGTGGTCGTTGATTGTTTGTCTTTGAAACACATCTTCCAAGATACTGGGATTGAAATTTGTCTTTTTATAATTGTTTTTTTTCTTGTTCTTGTTATTTTTGTATGCTACATTTTAACTCGGCTTGGCCATCTCGCCGCGGGTAGGTGCAATGAGTATCAGGGAAAGCTGGGATGTAAACAGGCTCATAGCATGATGTACTAGTCCTGTATCTATTATCTTGGAGTGTAAACTGGTGTCTGGATGAGAGCTAAGGAAAATGGAGATCATTGCCACCTTGGCTTGGGAAGGACTGTACGTTTACATTTTACCACAGCCTGTTACTAGTACTTTTTACTTGGTGGGAGTTAATTCATGTTAGATCAAGACTCAAGTAAGAAGTAAGTAAATGTTTGTTTAAGTAAAACATCAATTTGATTAATACATCGTTCATGTAGAAAAGCTTTTATATGTACTCAGAATACGGGTAAGTAGCTCCCGTCGTATTTTGCAGCAGTAATCGTACTTGTTCTTGCGTACTTACCTCCTGCTCGCCCCTCATGTTCATGCTGACTTCTTTTTGAGTTAGGTTTTTTGGAAGACGTATCCAGTACTAGTTGATGTGCAGGTGGTGGCTGAAATTCCTTATGGAATTCCGGCACCGGTAATTCCATCGCCACGGCTGATGTACTCGTACTGGTTTGAGGGTTTCATGCTGGCAGTGATAAGCTACTTTCTTGTAGCCATGATGGCCGTTCTGTTTGCACAGCGACATAACTACAGCATCGATAACAACCAGGTTGACTGACAGTGTCATAAGATTTATCTTAAGACTAAAAGTTAAAATGTCCTAAGATCATGTTACGTTGAGTCTTAAAGTCCAAGTCGCATCGTTTTACATAATTGTTATAAAGCAGTAATGGCTTAATCACATGCTAATTTGTCAATATACATTAATCTTCTGGTTGCTAATACATCTTAATACCCTAAAAATCAGATTTAAAGTAGTCATTTTTCCCTTTTCACAGCTTCATCTATTTTCGGAACTGTGACGTCACTTCCAGAAGAGTTGCTAACTAGCTTTATTCCTTGAGGTCAAATGCAGCTTAATTTACAGCCAAATAGACTAAAAAGCAAAGTTTTTTCATGGCTAGTCAGCCCACCAAAAAACCACAATATTCTAACTTATCGTTGATTTTACAAATCACACACCTCTAACAGTGAACAGATAAACAATGACATAACTTCTGATGTCACCTATGCGTCATTACTTGTACTATAAATCCTATGTTATTCTGAGAAAACAGACGGATTTACCATGTTTTCATGCGAATGTCAGTTTGTCAACAAAGCGACATCATCACTCATGTCATCAGTTATTGTGGCACGTTCAGGTGCGTTTGGCTGGCACAACATATTTCTCTGAAAATTACTTCAAAGTGATGTTTTCATTTCATTGGATCAGCCTATTATTAATTAGTGTTAATTCTACGCGTATTTAGCCTATATCATTTTTTCATGCGACCTGGCCTTTAAGTGAATTCGCAGAATTTATCTTAGATGGTCATAAGATATGGCACAAAATTGCAAGATTTCATCTTAGGGCATATTTTAAGATATGTCGTAAGTGTTCTGCAAATTAGATCATTGTCTTAAGCTGGATGTAAGTTTGAAAATTATTTTTAAGGTTATCTGAAGATCTTTTGTGAAACGGCCCACACTCCAGGTTATTTGAAGGAGCACATATCTGAATTGTTCTTCTAGTTTCTGCAGTATTTTCTGCTACCGGTACTAATTTTACGGTCTTATGTATTTGTAAAGTTCTGTTTTATTTATTCGTGTGTTTATTACTTGCTCAGGAGCTGGCGGCTAATGGGCTGGCATGCATTGTGGGAGCTTTCTTTAACAGCCTGGCATCAAGCACGTCACCACCACGATGCTTTCTCATGGAATCAACTGGCGGTCGCACCCAGGTCTGTGTTTGTTTTAACTATCTCCACCAAGTGAATGTCACGAACAGCAGAGATTACATGTTCGTTGGATTTGTCTGTCTGTCTGCGTGTTCGTCACCAACATGCTTTGTCATGCAATCTTTCGGTGGTTGCACTCAGATCTGTTATCTGTTCTTAGGGCTCCCGCGCCTCGTGGAAAGTTCTGGGGTTTTTTTCTCTCAAGTGATTTCTCTGGAAATTCTGTAAAATAAGCAGTCTCTGTCTACGTCTGTCTACGTGGGTGGCGTATATGGTGTCAGCAATGCTGATGCTGGTGACGGTCTATTTCAGTCACGCTGTTGTTCTCATCTGTATCTATCTGTGTCTTGCTGTCTATGTGTGTGTGGCTTGTGTTTGTGTCCAGTTGTTCTATGTGGTCTCCGTGTGGTCTGTAAAAAAAGGTAAAGGTTGTCAATTTGTATAGTGCATCATCGCGAACACACCTCTAATGTGCTTTCGTCACTAACCAGAGCCGCCTGCCGCACGGCCACCGTGTGCAGCCTGCAGACACAGGCTGGCGTAGCGGCCGGCTAGGCAACCCCAGTCAGCTGTACCAAGGTCCCCACCTTCCATAACCCATAGGCCTATAATGGGTTACTACTCATTTATAATCGACCCCGGAGGGATGGCAGGCTGAGTTGGCTTTGTTGGTTGACTGATAGCGGATGTTTAACCCACAAAGTGGTCAAACGGTCATCCATCAGCCTAGCGCAGGATAGGGAAAGTTCGCCGGCCAGGACCGACATTCTAACTATTATGCTACGCCACCAACTGGGTCTATGTCTGTCTGTGTAGGTGGCCTGTGCTGTGAGGTGTCTATGTCTATGTCTGTATGCATGTAGGTGGCCTACGTGGTGTCGGCAATGCTGGTTCTGCTGACGGTCTATTTCATAGCTCCGTTGTTTGCCGCCCTGCCTCTGTGCGTCCTGACGTCTATAGTGATCGTGGCTTGTATCCCTCTGTTTGTCCACTACACCATGTGGCGGGTCTACCTCCGCACCGACCGCTACGACTTTGCCATCTGGATCGTCTCGTTTGCCGGCACGCTGATCGCTGGAGTGGACTATGGAATGATTGTTGGCGTTGCCTTCTCCGTTGGTGTCATTCACTTCCGCATGCAGGTTGAACTTCTGTCAGTAGCGTTGTGGGTTTAAAAAAATAAGGCAGGGCAGGAAGCTGTAATTTTTTAACAGACAGGTGCAAATTTCAGCCAGAGGATATTATTATTAGCTTTACCTCCAGTTTTATCAAAATGGGGGTTTTTAGCCCCCATATTTTGCATAAATTGAATCTAAATTTTGGTGGCAAAAACGAAGATATGACAATATCTCAATTTTGACCCTAAATTCCCCAAAATGGGACTTTGCCTCAAATTTTTGCATTTTTGATCCTAAATTTTTGCAACAAGCAAAAAATGTTATGACAATTTTGTAGGGGGCTGCTAATTTTGCGACACAGTGTGTTTTCTCTTAGTCTTTTAGGCAAACTACAGGGTGGGCCAAAAAAGTAGTAAGCAATAAGCATCCAACTTGTGTCCATATTTTTGCCAAAAGTTGACCGATCTTCATTCTGTGAAAAATTTGCAATGAGATAATTATTAAAATATCTTACCATACCTTAGCTATGTAGCAGCCGACAACATTACTGCAAAATTTCATTAATCTATGTCAATCGGCGGCTAAGTTATTGCTATTGTGCAAAAATCCAAGATGGCGGCCTTCCCATTGACTTGGCACATCGCTTATACAACAGCTTGTTGCTATCACACAAGCTGTGAAAATGGTTGCAGATAGGCATGGGCATGCTGCCTATCACAACAAGCACTAGTGACGAGCTTTTTAGTTGTCAATGACTTTGAAAGACCCTAAACTTCCAAAATAAAGGATTTTTATTTATTTTTGCGCTCTTCGGCTGCAGCGCACACTTCAAGAATGAACTACAACGTAATAGGTGGAGATAGACTGACAGTTTGCGAACAGGAACTGCTATAGGCTTTCGCGCATCTCGTGAGCATTAGCTTAAATTTGTTGTATGGTTGTGTTTCAGCATTCTAAGTCGTCAGTGCTGGCTCTAAATGGTGAAGATTTTGTGTTCCTTGACTCAGCATGCTACAGCAACGTATCTCGTCTCACGGGGACAGTTATCTTCAGCTTCCGGTCTCCTCTCTACTTCGCGACATTGACCCTCTTCAAGCGCCAACTCTTTGCTGCGTCCATTTCACTTTCCGAGCTCAGGGCTCGACAGAAACTGCCCGAGAAACAACATCAGAAAAACCTTGTCGAAGTTTCCGTGGTGGAAAAGTCTGCCGATGGAAAAGCCGGCACGGAAATCACCACCGACTGCGACAGAAATAGAAAATCCAGCATGGAATGTACCACCGCTGACTGCGATGGCAGAATTGGTCGAATTCTGGTGGAAAAGAGCGGTGACGGAAAAGCTGATATGGAAACCACCACCACTGAGTGCGATAGTGGCAACGGTCAAGTGGGAGAAGGCATGGATTTTGGGGACAGCTTCCCGCCTACAGTTGCTGTGGCAGAAAATAATGGCAAATCATTGATCAATGGCAGAGACGGCAGCAGTAAGGCAGATGTAATATCAAATATAATTTTGGAATGCGGTGCCGTTGCTTTCATTGACACGGCCGGCTGTCAGTTGCTGGGGCAGCTGCATGTCGACTACGCTAAGCTTGGAGTTCATCTGATGTTAGCTGGCTGTTGCGATAGCATGGTCAGTAGTCTGAAGAGAGCTGACCAGTGCCAGCAGTTGTGCCAAGATGACCTGTACCCGAGCGTACAGAGCGCAGTTCTGTGTCTCCATTCTGAGCTATACTGACTTGTGACGTACAATGTTAGACTCTGGAATACGTCATATTGTCAGGGTTCCTATGCATTCCTGAATGTCCTTGAATACAGGATCTTTGAAAGTCCTGTAATTTTCTGTTGGTTTAATGACACCTGGACTTTTTATCTAACAAGATAATGTTCATACGAACACGGAGTCTGTCCAATGCATTTCGATAGTTTACGGTATATGTCCGTATAAATATAATCAGTGATTGTTTAGACCGGTAGAAAAATCAAAC
>Ga0209671_1007335_pt1 | contig 11433 bp, 5 predicted proteins | sample WorMetHERISLAND2_2_FD_187401 | JGI IMG/M metagenome (GOLD analysis project Ga0209671, IMG submission 187401) | Marine gutless worms symbiont microbial communities from Max Planck institute for Marine Microbiology, Germany - Olavius geniculatus... | ecosystem: Host-associated > Annelida >...
AAGTGACCATCTCGGTATGTAACCAGCCACCCAGGTCAACTCAGCCTGGCCATCCCTCCATGGGTAGGCCCAATGAGTACCAGCGAAAGCTGGGACGTAAACAGGCACACCACGCAATGCACTAGCCCCGTATCCGTGGTCTCGCAGTGTAAAAACTGGTGTCTGGCTTTGAAGGCTAAGGAAACGGAGATCAGCGCCGCCCATTGGGCTGTAAGGCTTGGGAAGGACTTTGCTTTACGTTGCGCACCAGAATATTAGTCTGCACTAAACCTGGAGCAGTGGTTCGTAATGTGATGTAAACATTAGTTTGCATTACATTAACTATACACTGATCAACAAATATATATACATTCAAGTCTTTTTTAACGTATGTTTGTATGCTCTGCATTTAGACAGTGCTTTGATAAACGAATATTGTAATTGTACTAAGTTTTGGCCATTCCCAGTACATTAGGAGTACAAAAACCAAACATGCAGCTGCATAACTGAGGGAAGTGGCTGTAAAAACAGAGAGTAAGTGTTGATTTGTGTCATTGTTGTGTGTGTTTGAAAATTTCAGGATTTACCTCCATTATGTTACGCATTATCGTTGGACTTCCATCACAGTATGTACTTTAATTAATAATCACTGGCTTTTTTGTGGATTCTTTTTATCCGCTGTCTACTACTACCATTTGTTACACTTGCCGAACAAGCCTATTTTATGTTAACTGATGATCTGGGCATTGATTGAGTGGAATGTTTATGAAAAAGATTTTGTTTTTCCTGATGCTAAGCCAATAGCATGAAATCTTTGTTGTCAGTAAAGACTGAGTGAATGGATATAGAATACTTTTTTCTTCAGAGCTACAATGCTGTTGCCATGGTGACAATGACAGTATCTGGCCTGTGAAATATTTGCCTGTTCTATTAATTTGCAAAGGTTCTCAGGTTTGCTGCATAGACCTAGAGTAATTTTGGAACAGTAGTAATAGTATGACCAGCTTTTTATGCAGTTCTTTTTTTGGTTTCAGTCTATCTGTTGTGGATTTCATTTAACCAGGTTATTTTTGTATCCACTGTAGGTTTAGCTGTGTTTATGCAAATGAAAACTTAATTGTTGCTACAGCAAATCTCTATTTCCATTAAAAGAACATATTTTGCTGTCGGTAGATGTGTAATGTGTGGCTTTTATGTTTGACTTGCAGATCATATAACATTTGGCACCAGTGACCGACGCATTCCATTGCTGCGCGAAATCTACGAACAGTTTCCTGAGACTCCCGTAAACATCGACATTAAAGTCAATGATGATGAATTAATTAGAAAGGTTTCTTTGTTGTTTTGTCTTTTTGATAGATGTATTTACTTGCATTACTACTGATTTGGCTGTTTAATGGTAATAGTAATAATAAATAGTCGCGACAGTGTTTATGGTGCTTCATCGTAGCAGTGAACTGCCACTGCGAGAGTTCACCCAGTTCATTTGGCCAGAGCAGCAGGAGCGCCAGGCGGCTGCCGACCTTTGGACCAGATCGATCAATCTGAACCTCAGGCAGCTTCTAGTACTACACTAACCGTCGCCATTTATTACTACTCAGCCCAAAATCTGATACTTATTTTACAATCCCACAGAGGGTAGAAGGTTGAGTCGACCTAGCTGGCTGGCTTCGTACCGAGATGGTTTTAAATACCTGCCTGTAGACCATCACCCGTCACAGTATTAACCAGGCCTGCCATGGAGTAACTTTGTTGATTAGATGAAACACATTACCAGTATGCCAAGCCACCAGTCGTTTGAAATGCAGGTGCTGTCTACATGGTGGGCCAAAAAAACTGGACCTGTCTGAGCATTAATAACTCAGCGATGGTTAGTGGTAGAAAGACGTGTGATACGTTAAAAGTTTCAGAATGCTGTAAAGAATAAACGACAAATTTGCATAATGAAGCGTTCGTCTAATTTGCATAAATATTCGTCATCCCTGAAATTCTGCCAAATTTGACTGTAACACATGGATTTAGCATGGATGTTCGAACTTTTATAACTTAGCAATGTTTATTGATGGAAAGGTGCATAATATGCCAACAGTTTCGAAATTATGTACAGAAGAAGTGTACAACTTGCATGTTTCAGCATTTAAATATTTTTCGCTTGATTTACACAAATCTGCCCCACCCCTAAAATCATGCTAAACTAGCAGTAACGCATTAAGTTAAGTTGATTTTCATTCAGCATACAGTGAAATATCAACAATCATTAACACATACGTTGAGTTTAGATGAAATTCGACATAGGCAGTTGCCCAGCTTTTGCATTCATAACCATCATCAGTCCTTTTAGGCAGCTGATCGAAGTTAATTAACACCAGGCCCGATTAGTACTTGGATAAGTGACCATCTCGGTATGTAACCAGCCACCCAGGTCAACTCAGCCTGGCCATCCCTCCATGGGTAGGCCCAATGAGTACCAGCGAAAGCTGGGACGTAAACAGGCACACCACGCAATGCACTAGCCATCGATTAGCACACGTTTTAGCTGGTCAGTTACTGAAATTTTTTGACCATGCTATTTGTTGCAATCCTCCCCGCACTGAATTATTCACAGAATTTAAATCTGGACATTTTGGCAGTGAGTTTTTGAGTTCAGTGAACTCAGGCACATGGGACTGCAGGCAAATGCCTAATTTCAGGGGTAATGAAGATTTATGCAAATTAGGCAAAGAATATTTAAATGATTTGCTATGCAAGTACAACATTCTAAAACTTTTGACACATCACACGCCTTTCTACGGGTAACCGTCACTGAGTTATCAACGCTCAAACAGGTCCAGTTTTTTTGGCCCACCCTGTATATGTTTACAGTAGAAGGCAGAATTAAAACAACGTATTATTATTTATTTATAATTTTTAAATGGAGATGATGAGTGTAGTAGCTGCTTATTTAGGCACGTCTGTGGTTTGAGTTTATTGGTTTTGTTTTTCATTTATTAGTTGAACCGGGTGAACACACCATAAACACTGTGCTTCACTGTTACTATTGCCGTTACTGTTAACTAATATCAGAAGTCGGTTATGTGGTTTCTGTTGCATGAAAGGTATCAGAGTTGACAATGAGTTTCAACCGACAACATATTACAGTCTGGGGCAACCGATCTTTCACCATTGTCGACAAATGCTATCAGCAGGTTACTCTGATTTCTTGAAAAGAATTATTTGGGTGCATAGACAGTTTGAACATATTGATCATGTCAAACCACCTTAGTATGATGTATGCAGGTGCCAAAATTAGAATAGGCTTGATATAGTTTCTGGCCAGACAACATAAAAGTGTTGAAAGCCAGGTTCTTTATTTATTCATATCTAACTTATGTGTATTTGAACACTATCTGTTAATATGTTACGGTATTTATGCTGCATGTAGGTTATTTATTGTTGTTATTCAAGCTGTTCCCTGTTGATTTATTTTTTTCACTGTAAGTTTTTGATGTCAGTATCAGTTCAAGTGGTTGTCTGGAAACAAATCAGTCATGTGTTTAGTTTATGTACGTGTGATAAGTCTTAGGGCCAGTCGGTTTCTGCGCTGACTGTAACTGGAGTTTTAGCAACACTGTGACTCGGTGGTGTTATGGTATGGTGTCGGACTTGCCATCAAGAGGTCGTGGGTTTGACTCCTGGTTGGGTCGCTATCAAGTGGTTACTACTTCGATGGGTGGCGGCTGTCTTTGGACAGGTAAACCATCTCAGTATATAACCAACACAAATGTCAACTCAGCCTTGCATCCCATAAAGAGCTATACCTGACCTTTATAATGCTTTGGTTACCCAAAGCAGCTTGGATAAGTAGCCCAAAAGTGTCCGGTGTGTGTTAGAATCCTGACATTCCATTGCTGTTCTCGCAGCGCCGAGTGGTGTGCTTGATCATACTGTTTTACACTGGTCTTCTGCCGTTCGTTCCACTGCGAGAGTCTTTCTATGAAGTCGTCATGCCCAGCATTTTTCTGAAGTCAGCCAACGTTATGATTTACTATGAATCTATTTTATGCATTTGATAAAGAGTTATATCAATGTTGAAAAACACTGGTTGACTTTGTGTAATGATTAGTCGAGCAATAATTGCATTATCTTTTTATTTCCATTTTTGCATTTAATGAATAATGATGTTATAACAATGTTGAAAATACTACACTGGGTTCAGAAAAAAACACCCACTCACGTTTTCTTTTATATCTCCATGGAACATGTTTAAATTTCCATGAAATTTTTAGGGAATGTCTAGGAGGAAACGGGTAGTTCACAGCTGGAAAGCTAGACATTCTTTGCTACCGGTGACGCCATGCTCACTTCATATTTTTGTGTTTGTAAATTATGGGGTTTACCTTTAAAGACAGACATTTGACGAAATGTTGAAACACACCAATTGGTTATTGTGTTGACTGAACTCAAAAATATGCTAATCCATCATGCAATTTTCTATTGTGAACTGTTTTCGTTGTTTTCTTCTTGGCTGAGTGCAAGATCTTCAACTTTGTTGATGTTGGCAGGCGTTCGCGCACTGTGTCACTGCATGGATGACCACTTGCCTGATCAGTTGAACGGCTTAATTACTGCTGGTCATGTCAACATTTTATTCTATCAGTTGTCAGTGCATGGTCTGGAAACATCTTGCATAAACTTGCTGCTCCATAACCCTTGCTGGCTTGCAAACATTTTGTCAAAACTCTGTCTTTATATTTATAGGTAAAACCTATAATTTACAAACACGGAAATATGACGTCACCATGACGTCACAGGTAGCAAAGAATATCGAACTTTATACTGATGGAATATTTGTTTCCTCCTAAACCTTCCCTAAAAATTTTGTGGAAATCTGAACATTTTCCAAGGAGATGAAAAAAGAAAATGAGAGTGAGTGTTTTTTCTGAACACAGTGTAGTTAACTTTGTATACTAATCAATGAACCAAGCATTGCATTATTTTTCTAATTTTATATCATTTTTGACATTATGAAATTTTGCAGTTCACTTGTTAGACAATGGTATATAATTGCATAATGCATATTATTTGTATTCTTTTCATTTTTAAGATAGATATGAGAATATTATATCATACGAGAGTGAATGATCATTGTCTCTTGTTAATGATTGCAGACCGGGAAAGTATAACATTCCATTTGTTACTCGTTTACTTCTTCGAGTTTCCGATTTGTAAGTTTTATTCACATTTTGTTATAGAACTATAGAGTATTGGCACACGTGTTTGGTATTTCAGTGCAGTTTCGTAGTAATACAGGTGCCTTTGACGTTGAATGGATAATCCAAAAAGTGTGACAAAGGGAATGAGCTTGCAGAGTCTTGATGGCTTTGTTCAGTCATGGCTTTATTGCTGGGTTGCACATCGTAGGGCTGTGGAAGTTAATGATTAATTCATCAATTATATTAGTTTATAAATTAATCATGAAAAAATGAATGGATTATAATTTTTTTAATTGATTAAAATTTGATTATAATTTTTTAATTTTAGACTTTTTTACAGCCTAAAGTAAGTGATGATCAACACTTGTAGTCTAATTTTATTCCACATGGGACATCATCATTTTTTCGATTTTGCTCTAGACTGCGAAATACCAGTAGTAGAATTCTGCAGTTTTTGCAGTCTCTCTTGGCAACAAAAATTCATCAATTTTTGAAAATTAATCAGTTAACGAAATTCTTATTTGGTAGCAGCTTTGGCGTATAGCGTTGGGATAAAGCGGTGCAAATTGAAGTGGTCAGTTCGTATGAGTGTTGCTAGCTGTTGTTGTGTTATGCATTGTTTGCAGTCTGCTGATGAATCGATTTCTCATAAAGCACTTGTCTGACCGAGGCATTCAGGTATCAAAGTGTTGCATTAGCACTTCGCCTCTCTCTCTCTTATTACGTGGTATGGGATGTTGTGAAGTTGTGAAGTTGGGCTGTTTATCAGGTTTGATAGGAAGCAATGAATTGGCTGTCCATGCGAAGCCTATAGATTGCCATTATAACCAGGCAGAACAGACATTCTGTGGCTCTGTGTGTGGCAACGCTGATGCAGTGAAGATGCTGCTGCTGCTGCTGGTGAGCTATAGCCTACCAGCTGCTGCTGGTGAGCTATAGCCTACCAACCAGACCACCATGTGACGTGCAGCTGATTGGCATCACTGGTCAACTGAGATCTGTTATGTCAACAACGTTGATCTGGTCATCGTGCTCTCCGTATTACTTATCAACCATCATTAAAGCACAACTTCCATTACACTGAAAAGTTGCAGGCGAAAACCATGCAATGTGTTGTACAACAAGTCCACAAAAATGAAGTAGCAGAATTTGGGTCTTACTCTTTAATTTATTTTAGTCCCGTGGCTAACAGATTTGGCGTCACCTCGAAAATGTGGTTGGTTCGCGATGTGTTTTATTAACAGTCAAAAACAGTCGGTCATATTATGTTGGCTCACTTGTCTGCAGAAGTTTAGAGCGATGCATAGACAGCCGCTGAGCTATTAGCTTGTGAGATATTGGTAGCAGTCCAGATTTTTTGCAGGATATGTGCTTGTACTTGTTTTCTGCTTTTTTCCAAGCTTTTACAGCAGTTCTTTTTAGGGATTCATGAACTTTATGAATGCTTTATTGTTTTCATCTTTGTTAGCTTTGTGTACAGGGTATGACAAAAAAGTAGCCCCCAAAAGTTTTTCACTGTTTTCTCAGGAACCGTTTGGTATTTTTATGTGAAATTTTGCACATTTATTTGCGCTAATCTTTCACATCTAACTGCCAAGTAAAATTTGATTATGTTGAAAAATGATGAATTTATAGATTTTTTAACATGATCACCTACCAATTTTTCAGCATTAAAAAACGTTCAAGCTACAACAATTTATTAGCATCGTTGAAACAACACAGTTAACTAATGATCAAATGCCAGAATTCTGTTATCACTGTGAATGAAGTGTCCATCGCTAGCTCCAAGCTGAATACAAGTTTTCAGTTGCTTTATTTGATAAGTCTTTCACAGCCTTGTCGATTGGTCCTTGTGGCAGGTTGCTCCAGATAACCTGAAGCTTTTCCTTGACTTCGGCGATTGTTTTCGGCTTTGTTTCGAGCTTGCAGTAAGCCTCCAGCATTGCACTCCACACGCGATAGTCCATTGGGTTTATATTCGGCGAATTTGGAGGCCACCGGTCCTTTGTGATGAAATCTGACAGTTCCGTGCGCTGCGCGCTATGTATGCTGGCATGCAGTCCTGCTGGAAGATGAACCTGGTTGGCAGTCTGTGATTGCTTTAAAAGAACGCTAATTTAGTGATAATTTATAAACAAAATAAATTACTGTTTACTACTTTTTTGCCGCGTTTTGTAGATTAAGGTAAAAGCTGTAAAATTTCAACAACAATTCATTAACATCGTTGAAACAACACAGTTAACTAGTGATCAAAGTTGGCAGAAGGTCATCTGCCTGGGTAACTTGGCAATTTGTGAAGACTGGACTGGAATTTCATTTCTGTTGGATCTGCTTAGTGGGTGGTTGCATTTGTATCCAACATTGCTCATGTCATGAACTTATCTATTGAACCTGCATGCAGCAAGTGCATTGAAGTGAAGTAAAGTACGGGCAGAGCCATTGTGAACGTTGATGCAGTTTTCATTACACCAGTTTGACATCAGTTGGTCCAACCTTAATTGCTCATTGTCAGGGAAGCTAGTAAGCAGTAATTGCTGCAATTTGCTTTCGTCACAACGGCTGTTGCTTGTTACATGTCAAGTCACCATTTCAACAAAACAGCACTTTAGTGCATAGTGCATGATTTTTTCTTGACATTAATACTTCAGAAGTGTGGCATTTGGACTTTGGTCACTTTATTGCACATTTGTGTAAAAACATACATTGTGCAGAAAATCTTCCAGTGAGTGTTTGGCTGATATGAAGACAAGTAGTTATTATGCAGTGTGCTAGTTATGCCTGGTGTCTGTAGTAATATAGTGCTTACTCGCTGTGTTCAGACCTATCTCTGGGTGCTGAATGAAGACGATGAATACAATCGCGCATTATACTATGGAGCATCTGGCATCATGACCGATTTTCCTTCCCAGCTTTCACGGTATTTGGACACCCACCATCGCGACAATGGCCGTCGGACACTCTGGAGATCTTAACTGCAGTATCTGCATTGGTGACCTGCCATGTTGTGTTTTCTAGGCAATTTTATGCATTTCTGTGAGCTCTTGCTGCTGCTGCTGATGTTACATTGTGTCATCGTTTTTCGTGTTGTGTCTGTGTTGATTGTGCATGTGTTGTCTTTCTACCATCTCTTGATGTTCATTGGCAGTTGTCAAGCTAGCTTCGACTTCCTCAATGTTCATTTTTATTGTTTGTTGGCAAAGATTACTGCAGGCGCTGCTGTAGTTTTTAGGTGATTCATTAGAGATATAGTAACTAGCATTTTTTTGTGATTTTTATTCACATTTGACTTTGAGTTGGTGTTGTTTATACGTGGAGTACATACAAGAAAGCATAGTAGGAAAACAAGAACACACATAGTATAGCCCAAATTCCATTACGTCAACTTTGCGACAAAGTCCGGGACAAGTTCCCGACAAAGTCTCGGACTTGTCGCAGACACAAATCATGAAAGTCCGCGACACAAATCACGTCATGAACTTGTTCCGGACTTTGTCGCTGACTTTTTCCATGCATTGTAATGGACTGAATTCCATTAGAGCGACACAAACAGGTTTGTCATGGACTTGTCACGGACTTTGTTGTAACATCTTGACATGTCGAGATGGTTTGTGTCCGCGACTTTTATGATTTGTGAAAGTCGGCGTAATGGAATTTGGGCTTATGCAGACATACGAAATAAGTTGTACATGTAAAAAGAAAGTCAAATAATTGGATTACTTATCTGGATCACTCACCATATTTTTTTGGATTGAATAACACTGAACTGCATTGTTCTTGCAGCTAATGATATTTCTCGTAATATAATTAATGCAACTAATATGATAGTAGTAATGTTAATGTTGTTAGAATCTTAACACTCAATACCAGGTCATCTTTTCCACACTCATTTCTTATTATGTATTCCAACTTTGATTGTTGCAATATTTTTATCTTGTCCATTTTTATTGAACTATTTCATGAAGATGTGAAGACATACTCTAAAATGTGCAAATTGAATCGTTATTTACTCACGATGGACATTTGGCATGAGTTTCTTTGAGCAAATGCAGTTTTCCATGTTCTGTAATTTTGTCAGGCCTTCCCTGAGGTTTACTGTGCATTAGGTAGAACATCTGTCGTTAATATTATTCATGAGATGTTCAAATTTTTGTTTATGGTAGTGAATTCTTTTGAAGTTGATACTTTTTTCACAGAATAGCTGATGGTTGTGCTAGTTTATTAGCTTGTTTGATGTGTTATAGCTTGTTCAAATTTTATTCCCCAATTCTTTGTTACATTGTTATGCCCATTTTTGAACAGAAATAGCTACACATTTAGTGCAAGAAACAGTGGCATCTGGAGTTAAAAAGGGTGCAGCGGGCAGAAGTTGCAGTTTTTTTGAGATAACAAAAAAATGTTCAATACAGCTTATGCTGGTGCTCAAAATTTCGTTTTTTTGCCTGAATTCACACAAAATGTGGATTTCTCATCTTACTTTCTGCAACACCACTGGTAAGAACTTGTTTCTATCACATTTGCACACAGAAAGTCAGTGTGGGTTCTTTTTTTATAGGTCTTGGATTTCCTAGTCGCTTAGGTTATAGTTTGTTACATTTTGATATTCTATTTTGTTACATTAATTTGCGGTCGTTATATGAAGTTTGAATGGATTATGTTAAGAGATGTTTTGTTGTTGACTTTTCCGACTTGTTACACACAAGATCTCTTAGTCAGTGTCGTAGGCAGGGGGAGGGTTGCATTGCATGGGTTTATGTGCACCCCAAAATGACTTGGGTCATGACTTGACATTTGCAGCCACTAGCCCCATTTTCTGGGCTTTTGGTACATTCAGAATGCATTTGCGGTTTGGGGCTCTGGCCTGAACCCTTCTAGGGAGCTAACAGTCCTCCTCCAGGCCCCCATGCTGTCAGCTGTCTTCCTCAAATTTTGAGCATTAGGAGTGCACCCCTCCCAAGACAAATTCCTGGCTGCGCTACTGCTTGTAGTTTAACTGCTGTTATGCCATAAGATCTGAATCAAATTTTACTGATACTGTAGTCATAACTGATGTGTTACTGAGGTCACATCATTTGTTGTTTCTTGTTTGTTCCGACTCCGAGCAGAGATATAGTCCTTGAGACCAAGATCTTGGTTTCGAGTTGCCTCAAAGACAAAAAATCAGTCTTTGTTATGTTTTGTTGTGATCTGGATAAAGTTCTGGATAAAGTCTTGGTCGAGACTGTTTGCTAGCAGTATTAAATATTTTGACAGCAGCTGACTAGCTTTGTTATGGAGTTGAAAATAATTGTTATTATGGTCACCACTGACTGGCGTTGAGCAGCGTATTTTGCGTACTTTGTCACATCTAATTATGTATTCTTTGCTAAATTTGTTAACAGGTGAGTGACATTAATATGTTGAAACGTGCAGGTTGAAAAAAACTCTTGTTTACATGTCATTGCAAACACGCACATTTCGGAAGACATCATATTTATGATTTGATTCATTTTTGTGAAACTGCTGTAGCTGAAGGTTTATTGTCGAATGTGTGGTGTCATCTATGAGATATTTTGCTCGTTCAGAAGAGATTTTGATACACAAATAAGTTGGACTTTATTCCGCAGATGAATTATTTCGCCAGTCATACACCTGTGTCCTCCTGTTGTTGTGAATATTATAAATTATTTAGAAATATTAAAATTTGAAAATACCAGGTAGTCACATTCATTTTCTCCTCAGGTGGGAGTCATCTCTGCATATGGTCCTGCTACAATTCCCTAAGTTCACTTTTTGGCAGTTAAGCCAGCATACTTCAGCAGGGCCGTAGCCAGACAGGGTCTAGGGAGTGCTCAGCACCCCTACTCAGATTTTTCAGCACCGGTACTAAGAGAAGCCCTTAGCACCCCCATGCATGCAGCACCCACTCAGCATCCCTCGTGGTTGTGTAATTACAAACAAAGTAGCAGGTTTGATCAGTTAACTATATGGAAAATAATTAAATTTGTTGCCACCAGACGTCACATTTTAAAGGTTAAAATCCACCAAATTCGATTTCGACTGGGGCTCTGCCCCAGACCCTACTGAGGGAGCTAACGGATTCAAGGAGTCTTACTTCTAAACGGAGGGAGAGGAAATAAAGGAAAGAGAAAGACAGAAGAGAAAAAAAGAAAAGAAAGGGGAAAATATAAGAGGACGGGGAAGAAAAGGAAAGGAAGAAGAAGGGAAAAAAGAGAAAGGGGAGAGTATCCGAGTTCATATGCGGATTTAGGGGGAGCATAGGGGC
>Ga0209671_1007337_pt1 | contig 11428 bp, 8 predicted proteins | sample WorMetHERISLAND2_2_FD_187401 | JGI IMG/M metagenome (GOLD analysis project Ga0209671, IMG submission 187401) | Marine gutless worms symbiont microbial communities from Max Planck institute for Marine Microbiology, Germany - Olavius geniculatus... | ecosystem: Host-associated > Annelida >...
GTTTTTGAGTTCAATGAACTCGGGCACATGGGAGTGCAGGCAAATGCCTAATTTCAGGGGCAATGAAGATTTAAGCAAATTGGGCAAAGAATATTTAAATGATTTGCTATGCAAGTTCGGCCCTTTTTGTCTACAATATTCTAAAACTTTTGACATATTACCCGCCTTTCTATGGGTAACCATCGCTGAGTTATCAACGCTCAAACAGGTCCGGTTTTTTCGGCCCACCCTGTAGTAGTAAGTATTATGTAGTAGTTACACACCGCGTGTGGTTTCTATGAAGTTGCGGGCACATCGCTGATAATCTTGTATCCAGTCCAGCTGCACAACTACAATTTTCTCTCTAATGAGTCTGCTGAAGACTGTCTCTAGCAGCTGACTGAGCTGTCGACTGACATTTGATCTAACGAACTGCTGCAGGGCATCAGCCGTTCGACAGACAATGTACACTCCAAACCCATTGTTAGATTCTGACTTCAACTCAGCTAGTGGACACCCACTAGGCAGCTTCAACAACCACACACATGGTTTTTAAAAAAATGTTAAAAGTTAGTAAGTAAGTTGTCGGCATTTGTAGCGCACCATATGTCAAAACAAAAGTTTGAATAGTAGGCACAGGTTCGAGTCATAGGCGTGGCATAACATAAAGGCAAAGGCATAGCTCTCCATGGGAAACTCATCTCATAAGCATCGACTGCCATATGGGATCACACCCGACACAGGTAAACGTGCCCCCCCTCAACCCCAGCCAGACGAGCAGGTAGGTACTTGCTTTACCTACACCAAAGAGATAAAAGGCTGAGTTGACCTTAGTGTTGGTTATAGATAGAGATGGCAGTCACCCATCCAAGCAGTAACCACTCGATAGCAACCCGACCAAGAGTTGAATCCATGATCTCTTTATTGTAAGTCAAACATCCTACCATTACATTATGAGGCCACTTACATCATAATGTTGATGTCGTACAGTACGTTTACGGTTTTGGCTTGGTGGCGTAGTTGTCAGCACACTGGACTTGCAATCAAGTGGTCACAGGTTCAACTGCCAACCATTCCACTGCCAGGTACCAACTCTGGGCAAGCTGTTCACTCACATGTGCCTCTGTCACCAAGCAGTATATTTTAATGGTGGCCTAACTATTAGGAAAGTAACGGCAAAAAGTTTCAGAAGTGTGGCCTACCACCCACGTAACTAAGTTGTGTTTGCAGCTCATTGCCAGTTCAAGAACTGGAAACAAACATGAGCACCAACCCTATGGATGGTTGCATAGCTGAATCAATACTGAAGACTGGTGAAAACAAATTTCTAATAATGGCATTATTAGCATATCTTGCGAGTTTGGTATCTGACAAATTGAACAAAACCTAGACAAGTTTATCTTTGTCCCAAGATGCAACGACGACAAATAATCGGCGAAAATTCTTCAACATATGCTTTAAATGTGGTGGAAAACATACCGAGTCTCGTTCACGGAGTTCGATGATCTCTATGCCAAGTCCGAGCTGCAGCAACTCTGTGCTGATTGCATGGGCAAGGTCGGTGGACAGGGGAGCAGCAGCAGCAGCGCGAAATCTTCTGAACTGTGAAACAATCCTACGCTCGCACTGAACCAGTCTGTCCACCGATGTTGATGTTGTGGACTCATCACTGAGCTGTGTGTTGATAAATGCCACCACTGCAAATACACATAGAGGACAGATTATCTTACCATAATGCACAGAAAGTCGACCTGACTGTCTGTTTGTTTGTCCGTCTGTTTTTCATACCCCTCTGGTGCCTTCTATGATGCACTGTCATGGATGTGGATCCCAACCATGGTGTTTGAGTCATTGGGCCTAAACGTGCCCCCACCTTGCCTCCACCTCCCCCATGAGCAGCCTGGAGGAAGGGGTTGAATTGCCTGGTAACAGAGTGCACCTGCCCATAGGGTGGGAACTTTTCTAGTACTCACAATGACGTTATATAAATGTGAAACATTTCCATGCTTGCACTGAACCAAACTATCTGCTGATGACACCGTGGACTTCACACTGAGCGGTGTGTTGATGAATGCAGACCACTGTAGACCAGCAACACAGAGATCTTACACTCACAACAATGTTGATGATATGATAATGATAATAAGTTTTAACCAGAAAAATATGCCAGCCTAGCACCAATATATTACATCAGCATCCACCCAGAGCTGCATAACCCCAACACTAAGTTACCCGAACTTTGACCATTGACCTTTCAGAACAATTGAAAACTGGCACACAGTCACTCAAGCCCTGAAAAAATATTCACGGCAATCTTGGGTTTTCCACACACTCAAATTTTCGAGTTAGGAGCCCTTACAAAAAAGACAAAAAAAGACCGACGAACAGACAGTCAAGCAAGACTCATAATCAAAAGACAGTCTAGAGTAACGCAAGTGAGTGTTAACAAACTTATACACTCCGGACCATTGTTTAATGCACTTAATCCATGCCAACGGCCCGGTCGTATGGCCTTCATGCTTGACTGCACATGTGAAAACATCAGCCCGTGATACCACTGCCGACATGCTGGTAGAGATAGGCAGTATGAAACTAAAGCTGTGTTCTGACCTCCGCCAGTCTGCAGGAGTGTGGCCAAATGTTGCTGGTTGATGGCCGAAAGGCAGTCAATGAACTTGTGAAAGTCGGCAACACTTCGACGTTGAAGAATGTCAAGCAGTCGCTCGTTCACTGTGATGTGCTGAGCACCAGATTCAATGTAGCTATGCTGATCATCTACATAACACAGTACATGACAGGACAGTTTGGCTTAGTGGTTAACAGGTAACTTCATGTGGCAATTGTCAGAATGCTGGACTTATCATCAAAATGTCACAAGTTTTGATGCTAGCAAGAAGTTACTACCTACATAGGTGACTGTTTGCAGGCAGGTAGAGCATCTCTATATATAACCATTGACCAACATCATGTTCAACTCAGCCTTCCATCCCTCAGAGGTAAGTAAATCAAAAACCAGACTTTGCTCTTAGAAGAAAGTATCCAGTGAAAATTCACCTCATCCATTGTCGCATCTATCAGTGTTACTACTGCCAGTGTGATTAAGCAGCATTTAGTGCACTACAAAAAGTAACCATGCAGTTAAAACATGACATGCAGCACTGAGATCTCCATGCCACCACACGCATGGAAATCTTGACCTTTTCACCCCATAATTAGCTCATCTATGTCCCAGACAAACTTAGGATAAAAGTTAGAAGAAAACTCCTGCCTGTTCAAATAAATAAAGAACACCAATGATAATGGTGACAACTATGACAATGATGTTGTTGTTGTTGTCGTCACGACCAGCCCACGGAGATGTGCACGAGACCTTCTGAGCCGTGACCGAGACGAGACCCGAAACCCATGTCTCCGAGACCGAGACGAGACGTTTAAAATCCGAGACGAGATCGAGACGAGACGCTGCAGCTTCCGAGATGCTGGCCGAGACCTTGAAGATCCCGAGACTCTCGGGAGCTTCAACGTCTCAATGTGGTGAAACACACTGACAATAAAAAAAATTATATGGATTAATTAACTCACACCATGGTTAGCGCTTTGCAAAGAATTGCAACTGCAGTGCTGTAAACATAAGCCATTATGTTTATCACAATTTTCAAGCAACTGAAATTAGTAAACTACAGCTGATTATAGCCTTATACGCCGTCTACATTTGGCTGTTAGGCTAGTATTCATCCTGACATCATATGCTTTATCTTTATTGTGACTAGGACATTTTATGACGAAAAAAACTGACATGACATACATAAACGTAAACGTAAAGTCCTTCCCAAGCCTTACGGCCCAGAGGACGGCGCTGATCTCCGTTTCTTAAGGCCCTCAGCCAGACACCAGTTTTTACACTGCGAGACCACGGATACGGGGCCAGTGTATCGCGCGGTGTGCCTGTTTATGTCCCAGCAGTGAAGCCGGTACCGAATTATACTGCTTGGTGACAGAGGCACATGTGTGTGAACAACTTGCCTAACGTCGTTACCCAGCAGTGTCCTGGTGCGGAGTCGAACCTGCGCCTCTGAGTTACCTCAGGATTACACGTTTGGCATGTTACCGTTAGACTACCGAGCCACACTGACATGACATAATTCAGCTTTATGATAAATAAGCAAATAAAAGAGTAAAAACACTGTAAACGAATATGTCTAAGCCACAAATGTCATGATGGTTAGTATCGCTCGAACTGCAGCTACAGTATGCATGGCGCGCGCCTGCACAAAAAGTCTCAACGAGGTGTAATGGCCCGAGACCCGAGACGAGACTTACTGGGCCGAGACCAAGACATATTGCTCCGAGACTGAAACGAGACCCAAGACGCATCAGTCCAAGACCGAGACAAGACCGAGACATTGAGGATTTTGTTCGAGACGAAACCAAGACAAAACGTTAGTACGTCTCAAGACCGTCTCGAGACCGAGACCACATCCCTGCCAGCCCATTACGTAACAGATAAACTAAAGTGATGATGAATTCCACCAGATCCTCATAGTCCTGGAACATATCAGTTAAGTCTTCTAAGTACTTAACATTGGCATTCTGCTGCCCATTTTAAACAAAATAAAAGTAAATGTGCTAAATGAAGTAAAGGAATTTAACCAGAGATAACGCCGGCATCCTTCAGTCTACCAAGCAGTCGTGTCTGCTGCGTGCAGTCGATGAGTTCCACAAGGCGTGCATAGTTCACACGTAGAACAGTTTCCTTCTCCGCTGACAATGGACGAACGTCACCATATTCAGAACCAACCACTACAATTCCAACATAAGCAACATTCATTTTGTACGTCAATTAACAATGGCGATGGCTAAAACATTTTAATAGCTATAATTAATAAAACTAAGAGTGAAACTGTCAAAGAAAATCAATGCTTCTGTGTAATAACTCAAATTATAAGCTGTGTGTATGGTACTGTATTCAACTAACAGCTGTTGTGATAAATAAGCTAACAAGAAATCTAAGCTATGCTCATGAGACGCGCAAGAGCCCATGGCAGTTCCTGTTCGCAGGTAATCTTGATCTGTCTCCATCCATTTCATCGCAATTCACTCTTTTGCAGCCACAAATTGCCAAAATCACTTTAAATTAATATTTTTGGGGTTCAAGGTCATTCAAGGTCATCAATGTTGACATTTCTAAGAAGCTTGTCGCCAGTGCTTGTTATGATAAGCAGCATGACTGTGCCTATCTGCAACCATTTTCACGCTAGACAAGACAACAGCAGATAAATAAACACTTTTTAGAAGGGTACTCCTTTTTGACACAAGCATGCGCAGGCCTCTTTGAATCTAGAGAATCTGAACTCTGAAATGTATGTTCAATGCTGAAAATTTCATATGCAAATTGTCTTGGTCTATCTCAAGCCATTTCGCCGCAATTCACTCTTGAAATGCATGTCGCAGCCCAAAATCGCAAAAAAATTCACTAAATCCCCTATTTTGGCAGTTCAAGGTCATCGATGTTGACATTTCTAAGAAGCTCGTTGCCAGTGCTTGTTATGATGAGCATTATGTCTGTGTCTATCTGCAACCATTTTCACGTTAGACGAGCCAATAGCAGTAGAATAACGTCTTTTTAGGAGGAGTGCCGCTCTTTCGCCCTCTCGTTCGTGGGGACCCATATCACCCAGTGGCATAAAATTTTGTCATGAGACTAGAGATAGCTGTCATACAATAAAAACCCGAAGTCTCTATCTCTACTGGTTTTGAAATGGTACCGGGTCGTGACGGACGAACAGACAGATGGACAGACAGACAGAATTATCATAGCTAATATGCGCTATAGCTAGCTAGCTAGCTCTCGCGTGTAAAAATTATATTCAACTGCTGGATAATAAATGCTAATTTTCTGGAGACATAGCAACTAAATTTCTTGGCAAAATATTAAAAAATGTCTTTGTTATTAAACTGTGAAATTTTGAAATCCATGTGACATAGTTTCGAACAGGTAATAAATTCGACGTCAAAAATTTTCCAATAACATAGTTGGCAAATTTTTTGGTATAACATAAAAAATTCACTAGCAAACTTTAGACTGTTGACTGTGAACTTCTGACATCATAAAATCACAGTTTCGATATCAAACCTCCGTCGGCGCGTATGTAGTTGGCAACATGGAGCTGATCGGTGCATTCAAGCGCAGCGAGTAGATCTTGATAATGAGCAGAGGTCAGAGACATCGATGTTAGGCAGTGAATCAGACGATCGTTCCGATCGTAGACCGACTCGCCGGCGCGGATGTGATGATAGTCACGGTCAGTGATGACAGCAGTGGACAGCAGCCGATGCAACAGACCAAAGTCCGGCTGGACTATCTCACTCAGTCGCTTGCTGTGTCGACCAATCTGCAGTGAGAACTCTGAGCCTGGCGACACTGCAAGCAGCCACAAGGAGTATTAACAGCTACAACAACAAAAACCAAAGTACACATAATTTGACAAAATGCGGAATTGCTCCTTGTTTCTATTAGTTAGGCAGTAGCAGCAATTTGTAAATCTATGTTATGGCTACACAGTTAAACCTAAACTTCCCTTTCTCCTACCTCACCCTCCATAACACAATGCACCATTGGACTCCAGAAGTGTATTTGCCAAATGGTGTATAACTCTGAGATATGGTTAAAGCAAGGTGCACGAATGTGAAAGACGACAGACTGACAGACAACAGCCAAACTGCACTATGGACGAATGCGCGACTACAGACGTAATTACGTGCACTGCAAGAAGTGATTTTACTTATTAATAATGCTTACAACACGGGAGATTTATAAAGTGCCATAGACAGACAGGAGATGAAATACAAACTGCCATTAAAAGAGAATGTTGTGATTTGCTGTGTTTTAAAACCAAGAAGATACTCAAAACAGTACTCAGAATGACTGTGGATAGCTGCACAGTATTGGTGATAATCTGCATAAAATGGCACCTGTTATGAGTGGAGATGTGCATTCTGCCTCAATGTCACGAAGACATCGCAGGCGTCGAAATGGAAGGCGTCGCCTGACAACATGCAGCAGATACAACGAGCAACGTTACTACTCTTATGATTCAGTTGTCAGCTTCAATCTATTAGCAGTAACATTATAACAGAAATTCTAGAGCTGCACAGCAAGTTAACAGTAAATCACACAATTAATTCATAAAGGAAATGAAAGTAGCGATTAAACTAAATTTTTGATTCAAGTCATATCACTAAAACATGGTAAAGTAGACATGATGTGACCATGTCATCCCCACAACATTATGTGAATGATTCATCAGCTTAGCTGACTACATTGTACACTGTCAACAAAGAGAAGATTATCTATAGAGAACATCAACATTCTAAGGGTGTGGCAATATAAGTAGCCACCTAAAGTTTTTCGCTGTTTTCTCAGCAACCGTTTGACATTTTGATCTGAAATTTTACAGATTTATTGTCTGATATATCCTACAGCTAAGTGCCAAGTAAAATGTGATTCTGTTGAAAAGTGACGAAGTTAGAGATTTTCTAACATGACTGCCTACCGATTTTTTAGCATTAAAAATGTTCAAGCAACAACAAAATTCAATAACATTGTTGAAACAACACACTTTAAGGGGCTACTTTTTTTCTGCTGCATCCTGTAGTCTGCCTACAAAAATGAATAAAAAACACAAATTGTTGCGTATCAGGTGTATCAGTGCATTTGTGATAGCTCTTAGCTAAGTAACAATAATTCTAAGCTAAAACATGTACTAGAACAATGATTAAGGTTTAGTTTCTAATCAAAATAAATGGTCAATTGATCGTTAATTTCTGGCAGTTAACCAGCTCTAGAAAATTTACATAGTGCAATATCAACTGGAAACGCTCCATTACCTGAAAACAAAGAGCAGTATGGTGGCCACTATAATTATGATGATGCAGACTACAGTCACTGGTACTGCTACAGCAACTGTGCTTGATGTCATCACCATGGCAACTGTCGTCGTGTAACAAACCTCTAAAACAGTTTATGCAAATGCACATTGCTGACTATGAATATCTGACTTGCAGCAATGTTTCACACAGAAACTGAATTTTTATAAATATGCCACAAATCTTAAATCACTTGAAACATAGCCACAACCAAATATGTAACTATAGACTAGCGAAGTGACGTAAGGGCGTTGCTTAGCAACCGGTTAGCTGCTTCCAAACTAAAAACAGTAATGGCAACATGTGTGAGTTTCAGCATAGCATTACTCACTGGATTTCTTGTTAAAAGAAGCAAACTGATTGCACGTGATGAAAACTGTATAAATCAAACCATATGGAAGAGTTTAGGCTTGATGAACGATGTGTCAGTGGTAGGAAAGAGTCAAAACCAGCCTGAATAAACAAATCGTATATATGCTGTGGAGGTAAAGGTAATGTTAATGTTGTTTTGGCTTTGTTTTTGTAGAAAGCCTGTGGCATAAATCTACTGATTGACTTATTGACTGATAAAATTTGCAATATTTTAGCATAAAATTTCGTTAGGCCTATTTCGTGTTGATTAAGCAACATGTAAAACCAAATACAGGCTACCACATAAAACATAGTTAGAATATAGAAAGACTACTGGTAGTATAGGGGCCTATTTTGTTTTGATTAGTTCTCAGCAGTATTGGGGGATTCTCACCATGGTTTTAGTGATTCATTCCAGCTTATTTTATTGTTGGCAGACAGCAATTGGACAGCCCTACTTTAATAGGCCTAGTTATTATTTTTGTTTATTTTTTTTCAGCTATTATTTAGCTGCTCAAGAATTACACTTCAGTTACAGGAATGTCTGAAAAGATAGCTGAAGCATTATTAATCACTGTGAATAGTAAGTAATATCAACAATGATAATTATTGGCAGTGTTGTGACCATGAGACCAAGGTCTTGTGACTCGAGTGCAGTCAAATTCATTTTACAAAGATCTCTGTCTCGGTATCGATGACAAATGGTCAAGGTCTTGGTCTCGAGTCAATGCCATGAGGTTTTGCTCTTGGTCTCAAGTTTATGTAACAGGTCGATAACAACACAGGACTTTAGTTGTTAGGCCTACATCATTTTAACACGTTTGAAGTCAGTGGCTGACTTTTATACTTTGAGGTTATGCGTAAACAAACTGCACCATGAGTATGAACAGCCTACATTTATTACTTGAAATAAAAATCTATACTTCTGTTTTGTGACACAGCCTTGGTAGTATCGAGACCAAAGAGCCAAGGTCTCGAGACCAGAGACATGTTTTTAAATAGCAATACCAGGTATCTTCAAAAATTGCTCCACTGCAAATGTGGACCAACAGAATTTGGTGGCTTTTACTAATCAAATATATTGCTCCATTTCTACAGATTTCCCTAAAGGCATAAAGGCATGCTGCTCTATGTTCACTTTTTGCGGAACTTGTCACTTTTATGCACAACAGCAGATACTGCTGTAGCGCGTCTTAGCCATCGCAATTCTGTCTGTCCGTCCGTCCGTCTGTCTGTCTGTCCATCTGTCACACAGGTGGATCAGTGAAAAACGGCGCAAGCTACGATTACCAAATTTCACCATCAGCTGCCCAGAAAACTCTAGTTTCAGGAGCAGTAAGGCTTTTCCATAAATTTGAAGAAGGTCATCCTGAACGAGGGCGCAAAATGAGAGGGGGTTGGGAAAATTTTACGATTTTAAGCCAATAAGTCACTGTATCTCAGAAACAGTGCGAGATAGGGCCTAGGTTACTATTGATCACTAATAGGAAGTCATACACGAGCTTTCGATTGCCATCCAGAGCAATGACCTTGGATGACACTGAACGCCAAAATAGGAGTTTTTATGGATTTTTTTGTGATTTCGGGCTGCGACACAACTCTATAGCGTTCGCAAGGTGTCGCCACGCAAACTAACTTGTTGTGCAATGCAGATGGAGATTATGATATTTGTATTTTAACTTAGCATGAACACCCCTATGGGCAGTGGGCCTTCATACATGCACTGCTGTCATGCGTTCTCTTTGCGTTAGCTAGTCTTTCTTGTTTTCTACGACAAGCATTTTCTAAAATTAGCCTACTCAGTGTTTAATAAAAAGTCTTCTTCTTAACAAAAGGCTAAAAGACATTAAAGAAACTATATAATACAAATAAGTATATAAATAACAAATAATAAGCAGAGAAACAGTAAATAAGCAGACAGAAAACTTACCCGATACGTGTAATTCGGCAATGTGCCTAGCGCCAAGTCCGAGGTCCTCGATGCAGTGATAATGTCCTGTGTCAGCGAGACGCACGCTAAAAATAACCAGGTCATAGTCACCGTCACGGGACTTGACTACCTTCATGCTACTATTAAATCTCTCATACATCACTCCGTTGGAGTAGACGTAGTCCTCAAATCCTGTCTCAGAAGGCCGGTACTTCCAGTCCACATCCTTCGGAATGCTCGGATGGCACGGAAGAACAATTCTTTGTCCAACGCATGCTGTGTACTGCCGACGTATGCTCACCAATACTGAACAACATGGCATTTTTGTCAATTCAACAGCTAAAATGAGCCTAATAACTATAATGAACATAATGATACAATGTCCTTGAATATAAACAATGCCTGACAAAAACATTTCTGAGTCACATCTCTTAATGACTCATTACACACTGCTGGCATCAATGATTCTACTAAACAAATGCTGTTATTTCCTTCACCATTGCTTAACACTAACAATAACTTAATAATGTTGATATGGCATGTTATTAATATGCCATTAAGAAACTAATCACTCACTCACTGAAACCTAATATGGTACATCAAGTGTCTCTTAGACAACAAATTTATATTAAATATATTAAATCATTTTATCACTCATCCGGTACAATCTTTGCGTAAACAGGGTGCACTGTATCATAGATTGTTGTTCTTCAGTTAGCTGACAAAAATGGGTATACTCTGTTTTATATACATGTGTAATCTTGATGCATGTACAGGGTGGGCCAAAAAACCGGACCTGTTTGAGCGTTGATAACACAGCGATGGTTTGTGGTAGAAAGACGTGTGATACGTCAAATGTTTCAGAATGCTGTAAAAAATAAATGACAAATATGAATAGTAAAGAATTTAAATATTCTTGCCTATTTTGCATAAATATTTGTCACCCTCGAAATTCCGCTAAATTTGACTGTAACACATGGATTTAACATGGATATTTGAGCTTCAAATTAAAACTTAGCGATGTTTACTGATGGAAAAGCGCTTAATATGCCAAAAGTTTCAAAATGGTGTACAGAAAAAAATACAACTTGCATGTCTCAGCAATTAAATATTCTTTGCCTACGTAAATCTGCCCCACCCCAAAAATTGTGCTAAATTAGCAGTAACGCATAAATTTAAGTTGATTTTCATTCAGCATACAGTGAAATATCAACAAACATTAACACATATGTTGAGTTTAGA
>Ga0209671_1007340_pt1 | contig 11427 bp, 5 predicted proteins | sample WorMetHERISLAND2_2_FD_187401 | JGI IMG/M metagenome (GOLD analysis project Ga0209671, IMG submission 187401) | Marine gutless worms symbiont microbial communities from Max Planck institute for Marine Microbiology, Germany - Olavius geniculatus... | ecosystem: Host-associated > Annelida >...
ACCTTGATTTGTGCAAAAAATCGTGTAGATCTAAGCAGTATTTCTGAAGTTAGAAGCTATATAACAGAGTGGCCTCGTTTTTTTGGGCCACCCTGTATATGGCATCATCTTGTCGCAGTTAACAGTCACGCGATGTGTTGCCATGGCAACCGAATGTCATCACGACAGCCAGTCAGTCAGTATCTTAGCACAAATTGAGTTACCAGGCCATCATCTGGTCAACGACACTGAGCCCATTTAATTGTGTACGTACGAGATCATAACTGCGGAGGTATTTTAGTAACTAATAGAATGACGAAAAGTACATAAACAAAAACTATTATAGAATTATTGGTCTTTTTTATTTCAATAACGTGAACTGGAATTTTATGATATCTCTCCAGACAAAGTAGTTAAAAGTAATTAACTATACTGTAGTTGCTAGTAATTGATCGTGTAAGCTTGACTATCTAAACTATCTATATCTTTAAAATACGGATGTTTCAGTTCGGACTGCGATTGGCTGGCTCACGACGTCATATAGACGTCGTCACCATGGTGACGCATTATCAACATCATTATAGCTAACGGCTACGCTGCAGCGCTTTATATCGAGGCCGCAGGCCTAGTTGAGGCCCGAAGAGCCGAAAATGGAGGCCGCAGACCGATACTATGACGAAGATCAAGCAGACAGGAAGCGTAGCGACATGTCCGCTTGTTGTTTTAAAAAAGTACATGTAGTTAACTATTATAACTGCTGTAAAGAAATTGAAAAATTGTAGCTTCACTATTTTAAGTAGTTGACGGCCATCACTATTGTCACGGTCATCATCATTCTTACCGTCTATCACTCTTCATTTTTTCACTTCAGTCTTAAAACATTTTTGTTTTTCCAAATCTTATTTTCTATTAACAGCTGGCACTTACCGGACTGACTTCACGGATCTCTGGACTCATCGGGGATTTTTTTGCTTGCGATTTTGTTGTAGTTTTTTCTCGTTTTAGCTCTTTTCGTTATTTTCTCTTTTTAATCGTTTGATCCCATGTTTTTATCTCCTTCGTACAGATATCTGATTTGTTTTAAGATTTTTTTGACTTGTTGCTTGTTTTATTTCTCTAATTTTAGTTCCCGCTAAAACATTTTTTAGATTACACCTACTGTGGCCATTTTGTTTGTGCAAAAAGCTTGTCGAATCATAAAGCATAATTTCAAAAGTGTTTCTGATTTTGACTAAACCAACGTGTATCTCAAATCATGATCATTTAAGTATAATGATTAAGTTAGTGTATGCTTCTTTAACAGACGCGACAGCCAATGACGGCGTACTGGGACCTTAGTCATTGTCGTCGTTAAATTGACAACTAATTATCCAGCAACCGCAGCTGTGATGGCAGTGATGCGAGTAACATCAGCTATGATAACTGATCGCCACGTTGACAGATGATTTCCGCCTTATTTTTCGATTCACCGCTGCAGTCTTTGTTTAATATCGTCAGTGATGCGACAAAGGCACGAAACTTAAAGACGTTACATGTAGTGATATAATGAATTGGACTGAATACACCCACAACGCTATAGGCCCGAAGGTTAACAAAGATAACCAATGACTGTCATCGCAGCAGAATCTACCACCCTTTTTATTGTAAAAACATTATTTAAATGTCGAATTACCTGTAGTACATTATAGTTTTTGTCGTACTTGAGTTGGCTATCTGTTAGTTACAAACTCATACTGCAACCAAACAAAAAAGCATTTCCAGTAAACTGTTTAAGGCTGCACATCTTTGCGTAGTCGGGATGTGCTTGTACCAATTTGGTAAACATTTTTGGTCGTTATTGCAAATTGTCTGCAGAGTGTGCCAGTGCCAGTGAAAGAATTTAAAAAATCGGTCATTGGCGAAGATATGGACAAAAGTGGTGGCACGTTTTTGGCCCACGGTGTAGGCACAGCAATGGCGTCGCCGTAACAGTTGATACCGTGGCGACGAAACTTGACTATACAGATGATTTATGCAATTCCTTATATACGTGAACAATTTAAACTCATTCCCATATTGCATACAGAAAATTGGTTTGTCTGCTTCAGCTGTGAATAACTGCAACTAATCATGTCAATGCACTCTGAGCGAGGAACCATGAGATAGACAGTGTTAATGCTGACTGATTTTTAGCGCACCGTATAATATGCACTGTGCTATAAGTTTTGCATATGCTTTACCGCGCAAGAATCGGTGTCAGTGTTGTGAAACTGCGGTATCAATAATAGACAAGCAAGTACTTGGGCGGGGACAGGCCTCAGAATGGGGACAGACACACTGTGGATGGAATGGAAATGGAAGGCCATATAAAGCTTCGGCGATGATTTGGGACAATGACATAATGTTTTCATGCAGCTCTCTACTGCAATAAAACGCAGATTTGGTTGCTGCGCCCTTCTTCTTATTGAATAACCGCGCTCAATATTGTACCCCTGACAAAAACCGAGTTTGTGAAGTATGTTCTATAATATTCTCTTGACTCCTATATTTATAAACTGCTGCAATGTCGAACAATTTCAAAAAAAAACTGTAAATTATTGCCGACAATGCAACAGCAGTTAACTAGATTAACACACGTTTATCAAAATATTAAAATTTAACGGACATTTTTGTGTTCAACCGCAAGCGGCATTTGCAGATATAACGTGGCAGTAGATAAACCGTAGAAAATCAATATATATAAACCAAACAGAAACAAACGTTGGTTAGAAAAAACAGATAACGTTTTTTATATTAAAGTCATACTTATTTAAGTTATTTTTCATGTTCACACATAAAATGTTTGCGGAACAATTAAGCTTGGCTTACATCATACAGTAGTTGCACTGCGGTTCAGAATATGCACCATGTTTCATGCAAATAGAGTAATGGACAAAATTGCAAATCAGTGTTTACAAACATCTCATTTCACCTTAGTAATTGTTGTTTAACTGACTAAGCGTTCAGTTGTTGTGGCACCTGCTATGTTCGCTTCAGCTGACGAACAAATTTTTATCGCTGTCGACTATGAATGATTTTGCACGAAATTACCAAAAATTGCCGATAAATATATTAAAATGACTATACAAAGTTTACGTTACATTGATCTTGATCGTAAACTAACATTATACTGTTTCCGTGAGTAATAACAATTCGGTATACAGTAGAAAAGTTAATAAATGTTAAAACGTTACTCGGTGGTCTATCAAAAAAATTCCGTAAAATTCCGTATCTGAAGACAACCAAATGCGGATTAACCTTTTGTAGGCTCTATACACCCTTAAAATTTCACGTCAAACATTTTTTAGCGATAAGTAGTAGTAGTACTGGTAGACAAATGTTTACTGCCCTTTTTACACGAGCCCGGGAGTTCGTTACAAATGTCAAAATGTCAAGATTATAAATCATTGAAACATATAAAAAGTAAGTTTTTAGTTTGCGCTTAAACGAGCTGACAGTCGAGAAAATTGCAAAAAAACTTTTATTTTTCTTTTTGTTTGTAGCCGTTTTGTGAAACTGACAGCGTAGGCATTGATACCTGTACACGAAACTTTTTAGAACAGTGCGATAGATGTCAGTCATTACAACATTAAGCCGCTTTGCGTGTATAAATAACAAACATAGGCCTACTTATATTATTATATAAACCACCCTATATAATGCCTTGTCATTAGGTACGGATGTTTCGGTCGATTATAAACAGGCAATGTACTCGAAACTGATGAGAAAACGGCCCACATCGTGTTAGCCACTGACGTTATTCAGTCTTAAATATCGCTTCGCTGTGGCACCTGTCGATGCAAGTCCTCATGCGGACGTCGTTCTGCAGATTGCGCTTTTTCTTAGGCTAACCGTACTCGATACTTTCTTTAAAACCTGACGCTGTTTTCAGCATTTAAAGTTTGTTATTTTATGGTCTAACATTTTTCAGTTGATTTGTTCCACCATTTTCAAGTTCTGCAAATTTAACATCTCTGGGTTACGCTTGCATTCTTTGCAACTGCAAGGCGATAATGCACTGCATAGGCCAAGCAAAGCACAAGACGACTTTGGCATCTTAGAGGTATGCTTTTTGCCACCTAAATTCGCCTATAGGCCTACTAACACGCTGAAATATTGCGGTTTATGAAACGTCAGTTCATGGCTATATCTGCTGAGAGTAAAAAATCATGCAAAATGATCCAGGATTACCAAAAAATTAAATTTTTGCCATAGTTAATCGTTTTATTTGCTAGAAAATTGTCAAAACTTTACCGCGCACACACACAGCAACATAAGCGCATAGGCCTACCTAGAACGCTTTTCCGAACTATCTCGAAACCAGCGTACACTGTCTAAAAAAAACTTTCGACGCTATGTAACGGATCATACATCTGTTTTCACTGGCACACCGGGGAGCGTTTGAGGATTTTTACAGTTAACGCGCTATACAAACTACTTACTTGCTTACTACTTACACCAACAGACAGACTGACTGGCTGACATAGACAACTATGAAAGAATAGCATCCTTTGCAGAAGTAGTTCCACACAACGATCACTTCTTTTCTGTTGAGATAGCTTCGAAGGAATTTACGGCACTGTTTACGGCTGCCCTTGCGATAGTAAAGTGCATTGAGAACCACAGACATTCGGCTATAGGCGGCAGTGTAATCTTGCGTACTTTGTTTTACTGACATAAAAGTTAATGTCTTATTGATCTTAGTTTTGATCCATACTACTGTCCAGTATTTATACGTGCGGCCAGTGCGGCTTACTGCTGCAAACAGGTGGCGACTACCGGTGCATATTATAAGCCTATGGGTGACATTGGTTAGTAACAGCACATATCAACTCCAGATCATGTCTGCGAATATATTGCAGAAAATGACCATTAGGTGGCAATTGTTACGACGGACCACTGTTTAGATCTTTCTCTGTGTAGTAGTCAGCCGCTTACGAAGTGCACAGTTACCTATAAATGATAGTGTGAGCCGAGTAATAAGACGACTTTCTTCGTACTCGTATATTACAGTTATATACACAGTATAACATTATGACATCGTAAGCACTCCCGGCCTCCGATACGGCGTCTGTACGGTCGCAGTAGCAAAGAACCCCGATCTGCATTGTCGCTTCCTCTTGTAGGTGCTACCTGCCAATCATCCCGCTACGCCGCCGTCCCTTTCCCGCTATATAGGCTCATGTCGGACGTCGCCGTAGCACCACCACTAGATTATGTAACCCCAATCCCTAACAGCAATGTCATGCAATAATCGGGGGAATTGGCACATCTAGTTGTGTTTATCATCGCTTCAGCATTACTACTTGTATGTATGGCCTATCTGTATGCATACGACTTGCTTACTGCTACGTTTATTTACAGCCTCGCCTTCTAACGACAGCTTGGTTCAACAGTCTTATCACATCGGCCCAGTCTCGGCGGCTCTCGGAGCTGTACGATAGGCCAGTTCCGTTTTCTGGTCAAAGGCGTAAATGACACCGAAACCAAAGTATTTTTGCATTGCGACAGTTAAGATTTTATCCTGATCTTTTGTTGGTTAGCATTGTGTTTGTGTGTGTGTACACCGTGTCCCAAAATTAGCGCCCCACTGCAGATAAGTTAGTGTAAAATCGTAAATACCTAATAGATTTATTTTACAAAATTTAAACCAGTCATTGAGACAATCATTCGGAACTTGTCTTTAAAGTTTGAGCTTAAAATGGCCACCCCTGGCCTCGACGCAAGCTCTTATATAGTCTAAGACGAGTACGCTGCTGCTTGATCCCAGTGTCAATAACAATGCATTGAACGTATCTTAATGTAAACAAACTCTGACGTCATAATGACTTTACACTGGGAACACACGGTAAGGTGCGTACGTCATAATCGGTGTTACCGTAAATAATGTTAAGGTAGTGCAGTGTACATCGTTTCGTTTCGTTTCGTTGACATCCATGAACTACAAACTGAATTAAGCGTGTTTGAAGCAGGGGGCCGTTAATTTTGGGACGGGGTATATATGCAGGTAGTTTATTATTGTAACTTAGGTTTTTGTTTTAGTTAGTTTGATTTTTTGCTGTGAATATCTGTTGTCACCACTACAGTTTAAATGATTTTGAATGTCACTTATGGTTGATGGCGTGGCGTAACGGTAGCACGTTGTGTCCGATTAACGAAGTTGCTCTACACCGGGCTGGGTTAGTACATAAATGGGTAACTGCATGCGGGCAGGTAAACCATCTCGGTATCTAACCAGCCGCCTAAATAAACTCAGCTTTGTATCCCTCCGGGATAGGTAAATCGAGTACCGGCCTATTTAGTTGGAGTTAAGGCTGGGCGCGTTCACCTGAGTCGGGTGGCAGGTAACACTGTGTGATCACATACGGCACATACGTAGCTCTGTAATGAGTTTCCTATGAAGAGTTGTATAGTACCTTTAATCTTTAACCTTTACCAATAATGGCGCAGTTAAAAACGACAATGACAATGAGTTTATTTCGCACGCTCGCGGCTATAAAGATAGCTGAATAGCTAAATAACAGTGCAGTGCAAACAGTGCAGCAACAACAATAATAATATCACAGTAAATAACAAAGATACAACTGGAGTTATATGTGAAATTATATAGGTGATTGGTATCTACTCAAAGCAAAGTTTACAAGTGATTGAAACTTTTTTGTTCGTGAGGTTGGGAGAGGGAGACGTGTGCTGGAACGTAGCCGGGGAGTTACAAAAATGTTGCGAGGGGGTGGATTTGTTCTGTATACATTTGCATACTAATTTATGGTATCACCTTTGTTTATAAGAAAATTGCTAGTTACACTGCAGCCAGTGACTTTGTACAGTGCGCATTTCTTTCAGTTATACGGTCAGGAGTAGGTCGCAGTTTATGGGTTCAGCGTGTGAAATGACCTGTACATTTATACACCACTCTGGGTGTGAACAGTCTGTCACTGGACACATTTAGGCGGAAATTGAAGGCATATATTTTCGGCAACATACAAACAGGCTCCTACGGCATTGCTGTGACGTTTCCTTGCACTTTTACTGTCATCTGTAAATGTGTGGGTTAGACTTACTTACTTACTTACACTTAGTTTGAATACACAGCTTGCTTTACGTCGAAATAGCAGTTGACTTGCGTGACTGAAAAACATTATAGGCCTAGGGCCTACATTAATTCACTTTGTATCTTGGTTTTAATTGTGTCGTGATGTTTCAATGTTTTATCTGTTCTGTATTAGCCAGGTCAACAGTTTACTGTAGTTAACTTTAGTCCACGCTTGTGCTGCCATATTTCCAAAAAAAACTTTACTTACCGTTTGATTTTACTTGTTTTCAAGTGTTTAAAATGTTTCATCAATATTAGTCAAGAACGGCATTATTTAAACATACTTTTATAATAAGAAGATATTTTTACGTCATTACCGGTGCGTGAGCCGTGGGTCGTGGATCATTGTGAGTGAGGTGGCCTACCTGCCGCGTTCGTGAGTGGCGCTGTTATACCTCGGAGAAAGCATCCATTATCTGAAATGGCCCCACGACCTTAACCTTTGACTGGCTTTTTGACCTTCAAGTGACATGTCAGGTCACTGAAAAACGGCTGCACTCAGACAGACAAACATCACATGCATTATTAAGTAAGTGCGCAGTTCGTTTGCACCAAATGTGTCCATAACTACTCATTTCTGTCTAAAATTAACAACAGGCACAATTGTTAATTAAGCAAATGGCTATGAACAAAGTTGTCTTTTTTCTGACTAATTTGTTTGTTTGGCTACTTGAAGTTGAACAGTAACTACTGACACGTAAACATTTTTATCAACTGTACAAACTAGTTATTATTTAATAACTGACTGATCACAAAATTGGTATTGACTCTTTGTTTATGGCTATAGTCTATTGTGCAGTTATTTTCGGAGGGGGAGTAGTTGAAGTTAAACAAACGTTGACAGTGTTTCACTGTTTATATTCGTCTTTAGACGAAATCAGTTAAGGTCAGACACGGGGTTAACGATGCACCGGTATGCTTAGCTGCTGACTCTCAGTAGCAGTAGGTCATTCATTATACGCATTTACTACTGCTATGCGCTGACGACGATTGAGTACGGTTATCTTCCTTCGCCATGCACGCTAACGATGCCGACAATGACTTAACATCAAAACCGCCGTTCAGTCGTTTATATGGTCGATGTAGTGCTGTACTACGGTACTTTGTTATTAGTGCTGTCGCGTGCTCAAAAAGTAAGTCCCTTGGGACATTCGTGCAGAGGTTGGTTTGTTTTTTTGCTTTTTTCAGTAGTATCTGATGCTCGTAATACGAGAATGATAAAGCTCAGATTGTCACTGCAACAAACAGGTCGCCGAAAATTAAAAGAGTGAGCCCCGTCATTTGAAAAAAATAATGACTCAAAATCTAATAATTTTAGTTGAAGAGTTTAAAAAAGACAATGTTGCATTGCACTATATTAGCCTATATGTTGTATTGTCAACAGCAAAACTCACCTTCGCGAGGTTTCGCCTCCTACTTGGCGGGCCTCTTGCTGACATTGTGCGTCCTAGAAATGTACTTACTTACATTTCGATGTACATTTGACTGCCGGCCACGGCTTATATATTAAGGAACGTAGCCTACATAGCATACTGCAACTAAAAATTTAAAGCAAAGCCCAACTTAGTCCGCCCGGCGCCTAAGTCCGATTGGGGGGGACAATGGGACAATTTAAGGGGCTCACATTCCTCTCGTAGCAAAGTCACGTGGCCCGAACTCCAACGCATTAGCATACGCAGAACGCGCAGTGTCGACTTAGGGCAGGTAGACATTAGCCAACTAACCGTTGTCGTTAGTGGACCAAAGTTTACCAAATTTCTTTTGTTCAACGAGGGAGGGACGGTGGTTGATAATGCCGTTTAGCGCTTGTCGATATCTCCATCCGTTCCAGAAATATTCGCACTCAAAGTTGAAAGTTGTCTTAAATCACGCCCAATTTTGGACGTTCTTCGCTACCTCAAATTTTAAGGGGGGACGGTGCCCCCCAAAAATTTATACGCACGTTATTAGCCCCACTTAGCACTACATCACGTGGCAAAGTTTCATTAGGCTGCTCCATTTGGCTTTAAAGTTATAGTGGCTAATTCGCTACAATTAAGGCCAATTTTGGACCCCCTTTGAAAAAAAATGTAAGGGGGACCCAAGTCCACGGTGAAAGAGCGCTAGCAAGATTTGGTCATTCTATGGCGCGTGTAAAAATTTGGGGGCGCAGCACCCCCTACGGGCCAAAATATGGTTTTCCGAAAAAGTCGATTATGGTAGGTAGACATTAGCAAACTAACCGTTGTCGTCAGTGGACCAAAATCCTCCAAATGTTTTTTGTTCAACCCGGCAGAAACGTTTGTTGATAACGCCGTTTACCTTTTGTCGATATGTCCATTTGTTCCAGAGATATTCGCACTCAAAGTTAAAAGTTGTCCTAAATCGCGCCAAATTTTGGACATTTTTCGTTATCCCAAATTTTAAGGGGGCGGTGCACCCCAAAATTTGTACGCACGTTATTAGCCCCACTTAGCATTACGTCACTTGGCAAAGTTTCATTAGGCTACTTACTCCATTTGGCTTTAAAGTTATTTAATTCGCTATAATTTAATTCGCTATAAAACTTATAATTAAACCCAAATTTTGACCCCTTTTTGAAAAAAAATGTAAGGGGCCCCCGTCCCCGGTGAAGGTGCGCTAGTAAGACTGGGTCATTCTCTAGCGCGTGTAAAAATTTGGGGGCGCAGCACCCCTTAGGGGCCAAAATATGGTTTTTCGAAAAATGCGTTTAGGGTGGGTACAATTCCACATCGAGATCTCCAAGGTTACTGTACCAAACTTCACTGGACTTGTTTCGCCTAACGCGGGAGAAATCGTTGTCGATCGAGTAACTCACCGATTTTGAATACCTTTATTCGTTCTGGAGATATTTGCCGTCAAACTTTAAAGTCGACCGAAATTCGGCCAAATTTTGCATGTTGTTGGCCCCTAAATTTTTTTGGAGAGGCTCCCTCAAAATTTTGGACCGGGATTATAAAATTGAACGCAGCTCCGAGCATCGTGCAAAATTTCGCGCCGATCGGCCTACGGAGCTCGGAGATTACGCGAGGAAAAAAATAAATGCCACCAAAACATAAGTCTTGCCGAAAACTATCGTTTCCGGGTGGACTAAAAGATTACAATATATTACGTTGACATTTTTCGTGACGTGCCAAACTGCCTAGACTATTTTCATGCGTTGCTTCGGAAACGCCGCGGGCAACAGACGCGCTGCAACTAGCAAACAATCAGTCATACCGTCTGCGAATAGCTGACAATATTGCCAAAAATGTCACGGTTCGAAAACCGACGCAGTGAAGTTGTCAAAAGTCAAGGCCACGAGTCGACGTCGTGGCCACATAAGGACAAAAGCACTACGCTGCTTCAGCGGCTGACACTGCAGACATGCAGAGATACTGACCACGCGCAATTTGATCGATCATGACCGAGTCAAAGTTAACCTGTTGATAGAAGGCGCCTATCTGCACATGCCACTCAAAGCAAAATTGTTGTGGCTTCTGCATTTTCTTGTGTCCACTTGTGTGCCTGTCTCTCTATATGTTCCCCACAGTTGATTGCTATCAATTATTCTCAATCTCAATCACAATAATAAAATAATGCAATAATGCGCAATCTACATCAATAAAGACCGCCAGTACATTACGATGGCCAGAATTGCAAAAATAAATGAGTTTTAATAGCTTTGCGAGAAAAAGCCGGAGCAGAATGGAGGTTTCTAATGTGGGGAAGAATCTGGTTCTAGACGCTTAAACCGATGACGGCGAAGGCGCGCTTCACGAACTGAGTCCGTGTCCTCGTGGCAACAGCTGCGTTGGTTGCGAAGGAACGGGGATGTCGGGATTCAGATTCTTCACTGTTAAACTTGACGATGTTGCTGAGATATGCTGGCTCGCGTTGACTGTGGCTACTTTAACCCAGTTCCTGCATTCACAGTTTCTATATACACACAAATGTCAAAAATTGCTTGCGACCGTGTTTTGAACACTAACCAACTTGAGCTCACATTCCACGAAAATTCCTCTGTTAGTTTTACAATGTAGGTTGCTGAAACGTACATGAAGCAATTGGAAATTGGATTTAGAAAGAAACGTGTAATAACTTCTCAAAAATATCAAACTACGTGAAAGTCGTCTGCGACCGTCAGCTGGACAAGCATGCCGATACAGCAGTCTCAACCGTCGTTGTACACGCTGTTTCATAAAAGGGACCCCTTTTTGTTTTTCTGATAATTCACTCAAATGATAATCAATTTACACAAAATTTTTACCAGTTGTAGCTCAAAAAATACTAATTCAAAATATTACAACAAGATGTGGCAGTTAATTAAATATTTCTTGCTAGTCGTGACGTAATGC
>Ga0209671_1007342_pt1 | contig 11425 bp, 6 predicted proteins | sample WorMetHERISLAND2_2_FD_187401 | JGI IMG/M metagenome (GOLD analysis project Ga0209671, IMG submission 187401) | Marine gutless worms symbiont microbial communities from Max Planck institute for Marine Microbiology, Germany - Olavius geniculatus... | ecosystem: Host-associated > Annelida >...
TTATTATAATCGGACATTCATTGTTCCAGTTATTGCAAAAAAATGTAGTCACATGCTTTTTTTGAGACACAGTGTAGTACTGCTAACTGAATCCTAGTTTAACGCTGATTACGACTAAAATTTGCAATAGATAACAAATGCACCGAGAAACAAAACAACTAAATGTTAAGTGTGCTGCCGTGTACTCTGTTCATTAAATAAATAATAAATGTTTGTTTTAACGAGTCTTGTAGAGCAGACAATAAAATTTTACACGCTTTACTGAGAGATTATATCACGGTATAAGTCCAACGCTTTCTTCATAACGAGAGTTGAATCGAAAAGTTGTAATTAAAATCTTATTAACTGTCTGCAATTTTCAACGACTAATCGTGTGAGCAATCGTTAATTTCCGCAGCCATAGTAACAACGCGGCGCAATCAATCAAAGAATTCAGTCTCGCACAAACCCTGCCGGTGAAGGCCTGTTTCTCATCTTGCAGAGCCTCGGGCGCCTGGAACGCCGGCGTGCCGACAGTGTTTGTCAGCCGGATGTCATCGCCTTGGAACTCATTACTCACGCCGAAGTCAGCGATCTATCAACCAACAATGTTAGGCCTACGTAACAGCCAGCGATAGTTTCAGTTTTTAATTGAGGGGCGGCGCTCAAGTTAATTTCAGTTTTAGCTTTCTGTACGATTCACTTACCGTCGTCGTGGGTTAGAAAGATTAGACGGCATGAAAGTGCAATTTTCTGATGGACAGTTCCAAATTTCCAAAAGTTCAAAATGCGTGTTCAAAATTTTAATTTTGGTTTTAAATTTCTCCTCCCTCCCCCCAAAAAACAATTTTTTTTTAAAACAAAGTATTTTCAGCCTCAGTTATGTATTTTCTGACAGACGAGAATTTTCCAGCAAGTAGGAAATTATCCGACGGGCTTAAATTTGGAAGAAGTAGCAGTTGCCCACTCTGGCATGACTCCACTGAGTCCATTGGTTGCTAATAATTATAATAGCTCTATACAGTTTTAGTTTCGTCAGAAGAATCATCATTTACAGTTTAGGGCCTAGTACTGAAACAAGGCTAGCGTTAACACTGCTGCATGCAATAAGTAAATAAAGAATCAGCAGTTATTTGACAAAATTTTAGCACACAACGTTTTGCACTAAAAAAATAACTAAGATCTAAAATGATACCTTGATATGGTCATTGTCCGCTAGTAACAGATTGGAAGGCTTGATATCCCTGTGAATAATCTTCTGGAAATGCACTGCAACCGTACACAGTAAACGAAACCGCTAAAGTAATAATAACCAAAGTAAAAAATGTGACGGCCCAGTGCCGACATGTTACGCGACCGTCCGCCTACAGCTATGCAATCATGAGCTAACCTTGACCTTAGACTCTGTGAACTGGAAACTGGCATACACGAGACGGGCGTACTTGTGGACGGAAAGAGGAACGGGCAAAACTCGCACTGTGCTTTATTAAGACGGTCGCATAATAACTTTCAGCTACTTAGCGTCATTACGAAAAAACGGCGAAAGTGACAATAAATATCAACGCCAATGCAGATGAACAAGTGACGTCGACTCCAGCGTTCAGGCTTACACGTACGTGCCGCTTATTTCAAATCAAATCAAATCAAATGTGTTTAATTCAGACAGCAAGGTCCATGTAAGAGGTAACAGTATTACCTACAGTTGATGTAGGCCTATACATGAACCAACATTGCAGCTTAATTATGTTCATCATTATTAGACTGCGTCTTGTGCATTCTCAATTGCCGCTTGTACTGTTTGGAATCAACTTTCTGCTAACACTAGCTACAACCGCTAGTACTCTAGATTCACTGAAATTTATACCACTACTGATTTTTCTTACTTCAGCCTATGCCACCAGGCCGCCTGTGACGGTTCAGCACTGCCAGAGTGCTGTTTTTGGTTCAGATCCGTGACAATAGCACTATAACTAATTATTCTTAGATCAGATTAGATTGCATTTACTTTCATTAGTCACAAGTAGCCCTAATATTTATGAGTAGTCGTTAAAGTATTCGACGAATATCTGAGTAGCAATTAGCAAATAACTGAGCGAATCCGCACATCACCAAGCAATCAGCGGCTGGCTACCTCCAGGGCTGGCTTTACGAACGGCGCAGCTATAAATAAAATATTCATAGCTGCATCAGTCCGTTGGTAGGATGGGTTTTCCTCTTGCTCGTTGCAAGGAAGAAAATAAAACACAGTGGCGAAAGCGGCTGCGCGCGTACGTACGGTATTCAATTCCGGCGACGACGTCTCGAAAGTACTTGAGCGCTTGGTCTTCACTGAGCGGTGTCTCAGTTGGCACCTCCAGCACGCACCTGCTCAGCAAATAAGTAAATAAGTAAGTAGTGAGACAATCTGCAGTCGGAGTAATTGCGGCAGCCGCTCCTGCCGTCTGCAGTACCCTTCCTTTGGGCATTTGTGAGCGCGCTATGTGTGTTTCCACAATGTGCTGTTTTAGTCGTCAACTGCATAGGCCCAATGTTGTGCGCTTAGTTAACCTACATGCGTGACTCTGGAGTCTGCTTTTTCTAAAATGTCTCTGCATAGACATGGCACGACGCGTGTTGTAACTTTTTAAGTCTGTAAAAAATGAGGAAAGGTCACATTTTTATGACTACTCTGTTTACAATAAACTGTTCGAAATTTTTGCTAGTCTACTTTTTATTCTGAAATTATAAAACGATGATGCACAGAACACATGATCAAAAAGTGCAATTCTTAAGAGGTGAGACAAAAATACATTAAAATAAATCAATAAGAAAACACAGCATACCCTCGTTCGACGAGCTCAAAAACTACAACAGACAAAAGCACAGAAAAAGCCGTTTCTCATCACATCACGATATTATGATATTATTAACACACGCAAAGAAATCATTACAGATGATTAAATGCCATGTTAATAGTATTCGCGTAATCTGAGTACACGTAACAAACCGTCTGTGAAGATGTCATACACGACACGTTTCAATTCTAATACAAATGACCTAAGTACGTAAGTAAGAAATACGATACTGATAAGATCAGGTATTATTTTTATAATCAACGGCGTTAACACAAGGCTATAGTCACTATTAGACATTTGCTCATCTTTACGCTAATGATCATAAGAGATACGTGGGCTATTGTGGTGCTATAAATGTTTGCAAAACACCGAATTTTATTGCTGAACACCGAGGATATATAAAATAACCGTTAAACAAAGCTACATTATCAGGGAAATAGTTAAAGCTACTGCAGATTAAAGCCTATGCTTTGACTAACGACGCCTTAGAAGCCAAAGCTAATTCAACTCAGGTTTGAGTATATGTATTATTTAGCCCCCGTCCTAATAAACCGCATTATAAATTCTTTCAATCCGTCTCTCTCTCTCCGTTTGACTGTCTGTCTGTTCGTATGAAAAGCAAAGGGATAGAAAAACCAATCACGACGTAAGCGTTCCGCATGGCAGGAATAACCGGCGTGTCGATTTTTAGCTCAAAATGTGAAGAGTTCGGGTTACGGTTAAGGTTAGTGTTATAGCGCTGCGCAGCTCTAAGCCGACGACCGCATGATGTGTCGGCACTGGGTTGGTATAGTTTTCTAGTTATCATCAGACTGTGGCAACCAAGGCTTACCCATGTAGAGATTATCCTCGTCCGGGTCATCAAGAACTTCAACAAGCTTGACGACGTTCGGGTGGTCGAGTTTCTTGAGGATTGCGATTTCACGATAAACTCGTTCCAGTGGATGCTGAATGCGCGACTCGCTGCCGTAGCGAGGCGGCAACTTCTCTGCACACCAAAATGTTTTTGGTATAAAAATGTGAAAATGAGGAACCTGGGTCTACATTTCACATGTACATGTTCACAAATAGCCTGGCTTACTCTGTTCTTCCTGTAAATATTTCTGAATCGTTTTACTTTCAAATAACGTAAGAACGGACAAAAACCCTAAATATTATGCCCCTGCACAAAGTGGTGTCATTGGTCATTTGTAAATAATTGTTTCTACATTGATTGAGTGACTGATCGATTGACCGCTGTTCAATCTGTTGCTCGTATTGTGCGGCTAGAGGCCAAATGTCCGAGGATCTAACGGCGTTCAGATGGTCATTTTCCATCATGAAAAGAGGAATCCCTGAAAATCCCTATGTTCTCGTGGCAACCATCAAACAAACAGTAGCATCTTCAGGGATCGTAGCACCCGCAACTGGAAGAGGGCAAAACTTTAAAAACTTGCAAACAGACAAAAAATTACACCACAAGCACATCTACATAAGCCTTAAACTGAAAGGAAAAACCAAGTCTAGAAAAAAAGAAAAGGGAAATCCACAGAATATGTTGCGGGATCCGCACGGTTGCTCATGGAACTGCAAACGAAAAGTTTTTTGTCAACATGCCTATTTTTCTAAAGTAAGGCCTGTCCCCGAGATTGAATTCGAATCCTACAGTGGACATACTATGCATGTATAAAAATATTAAATAGAAGTGAATTTAAGCCGGCTCGCAGAAAAACAATCACTAAGTTCTGCCCCAAAGAACACGAGGCCGGCAAGCAAACTGAGCAAATGACGTTACTACGAGTATATTGATTGACTGACCTTCAAGTGTAACAATGCTCCTATGAGAGTTCAAACCCGAAAACATTCCCCGACGTACTTACTGAACTGAATAAGATTTATCGCTTTCTTAATCGTTGCTTCTCAATCATCATTAGGACAGCACAGTCCGCAACCCAGGGACGTGCCACATGCAAGGCCTACATCCAAATCGCTCACACCGCGGGAAGTGAAAATGTGGTCGCGGGGGTATGTCCGGATGGAAACTGTCTGGAGAGGATCATGTTCTAGACGTTTCAAAGAAAAAAAACACGACAGTGATAAAATGCTAGATCACATACTGAAAAATCCGGCTTTCTTCAGTAGCCGACGCTTTGACAGGATTTTCATTGCCTGCATGCAAGCAGAACGATCCAAAATGTTCAAAGCGCCACAGTCATCAATCTCAGTTCAGCTTTTCTGCTTGCCTTTTATTTGCGTTTAAACGCTTCCCTAAGGACATCAGAGGTAAAAGCGGCTAGCGCAAGTGCGAAGCAACTACAATACAAGATAACATAGATGACACTGACCATGGTTTTACAGTAATCTAACAACTATGATTCCCGGGGCTTGAATTCGAATCTCACAGTGGACAGTCTTTGTTGTATGAAAAGAGAAGTAAAAACACTAGAAAACGTGGAACAAATACAAGAAAAGCAAGACACAAAAATCGCGGTATACTGTACTAAATGCACACACTACTGCGAAATCCTGCGTGTGCTAATGGGGAACACTAAATACATAATAGTTCACGTAAAACCTTGACGTGCTTTAACTGCGATATTTCTGACCATCAGCTTTAGAGATGGGCTGAATACTTCATTGCAGTGCTCATAGTCAACTCAGCCTTCCACATTTCGCCAATCGGCAAAGTTAGTTTGTAAATAACTCACATAGTGCGTATCGTCTTCCTGGTTGTACGCTAGCTTAACAACGCCGTAGGAACCCTAAACATTGCACACAACAACATGCTCACTGTTAGACTGGTTTTTTTGCGGCCGTCCTAAAGTACCCCATTAACGGTCTTGCTCGTCCGTCTGTCCGTCTGTTACGTACGGGAAAACGAAAAAGCACAGCGAGATCAAAACCAAAATTGCTAGAGTATAAAAACATAATAGCCTTGAGCCTTGCGCGACAGAAGCCATGTTTTCACCGTGTCCCATAGAAAAGGCAGCGATACAACTACGGACGGATGACTTTGACTGATTACAGACCTTTCCGATCTCGTCCTTGAGCTTGTACTGGTTGAGCTGAGTCCATCCCTCGTCGGTCTCTGTGACGGACAGTCGGCGGGTCTCGATGGTTGGCTGACGGCGTAGTCGCGGTGAACCACCGGGTGACGCGCACGTCGAGTACGGCAACGACGGCACGATGGCTCGGGTCTCTGCGTCAGTGGCTGAGACGCGGTCCTCCGAGTGGCTGTAGTACACTCGCGGCGCGTGCTTCGTCTGAGTCGGCCGTGGTGGGACCGCCGGCTGTATCTGCCAGCGCTCCGGCAGGGACGACGACAGCTGCATGGCGTCATCGAGGAGGTCGGATGACAAGATGGCGGCGGCGGTCGGTACGCTGATGGGAGACGCGCTTGTCAATGCAGGCGCCGGTGGACGGTAGACAACATCCGGGACCTGTAGCAGGTACTCGCCGGTCGTATTGGCTCGTGAGACAGGTGCCCGCCGGCTGCTACATGCTGACGTCGTCCTGATGCCGCTGGCGTCTACGCTGCTGTCGACGCGGTCGCCGCAGCTGACTCGGCGGGTCGACACAGACGACGGACTGGAGTCCGGGCGTCTGGGTCGACAACGCCAGCGCTCCGAGTCGGGTGAGCGCGGCACGGCGGGGCGGGAGGTGTAACGCTGCTGGTGTGAGGGAGACGGGCTGCTGCTTGCACTCATAGGGGGCCCTGCCGGTGCTGGCGACGGTGACACCTGAGATCCTCCTCGTGGAGCCGTGGACACGCGGCGCACAGCGTCACTCAGTGCGTAGACCTCGTCATCCTGGGCTGCACCAGGTCGATGCGCCGGCACAGCGTCCTGCACCGGTGCTGAGAACTTCATCATTCGATCGTCCGCAGCATCATTTCTGACGTCACCTCTAACGTCACGTTTGATGACGTCATGAGAGTCATTCACCAGCGCGTAGCTGTTGACGTCGTTCTCGTCTTCGCGACTGCAGTCTTCGTACACATTCGCCTGCCTATATGGACATCACACGCGGACAACATGTGTTTTTGTTCATCAAAATACACTATAGACAAAACGATGAAAATTGAAATAAAATAACAACACAAATAAGGATACGGTAGGCCTACAGAGACAAAAGGTGCAAACGAAAAGACAAATTTACAAACATATCAACTATTGATTAGACTGATTTCACATACGAGTTAAAGAAAATGTTATTTGCAGTATGGTACCAGTCTAACGTCAAACTTTTACAATGTTTTGTCCACTAATAGCTTGTAGTTTAAAATAAAATAGCTGCTGACGATTGTTTTGCAAAGCTTATGAAAAATTGCAAAATCGGGAGATTACATGTCTGATTTATGGCTCGCCTCCAGACTATGGAAGAGACAAACTAGGCAGTTGCCACAAAAACCGCTGCGCCACAACTGTAAATAGATATATTTTTGCATCAAAAAGTGACAAGAAAAGTTGTACATTTTGAGTTTTAAAAGCGCTCAAAAACGACAAAAATAACAAATTTTAAAATACATTAAAGTTCATGTTGAAGACCGCAAAGTTACTTTTATAAAAAAAAACGAAAAAAATAACTTGAAAATATAAGTCACACAACCAGCATACGACACTGTGTAAAATAAATGTCGTCGTCATTCTGACGTGACATTCATCTTTCGTTCGCACGTAATCAGCGTGCTGGGTTACCGTAACGATTTCGTTTGAACGAACATAAATCTTTTTGCCTAGAAGCTGGCTCGAGGTGGAAGAACTAATTTAACTGGTTGAGCCACGGCGTGTCACATATTGACACTGACGAACAGACCTGGGTTCTGTAAGCATTCTGCATAGGGACCAGCAAAGTGGCCAGTCTCAGACTCAGACTCACTGAAAATGCTAGCCATTAAAATACAACTTGCCTGGGATATACTGGCATATACTGCTATAGCTGCAATATTGTTTTTGCCCATTGCATGATATACAGCAGCCTTCTGACTCCGTAGATCCGTTACACACATCGACGTATTAATTGAGATGGCGCGTTGTCATTCAAAGCATCAGCAATGCTGCCTATTGCGTCAGACGTTAAAGTAACATGGTCTGGCAGTCTGTTTCATCGTCTGTCATACTCGTGCGCCCTGCAAAAGCTGTCAGACAAAAAGTGATGTCATTTTGAAGGACCCTCATGTGGCTCTTATGTAACAGCATACTGAAACACGGTCCGGCTCCCACGAAAACGCAACAAGTGTTATAATAGTTCAGACAGTATAAATATACAATGTTTTGGCCCAGACGGTACATGCCTCTGTGCAATATTATGTTGCACTCTGCGGTCACTGCTTTTCAGCATTATTATGATCACTGAGTGTATGATAATTGGCGCAAGTTGCTGGCAAGTCACGCACTGTACTCACGCTGAATGCTGAAGCATACGACACTGGCTGTCGTGACGATTCTGTCATCGCAGAGCTAATAGCAGAATAAAAGTGGAAAAAAATCCGATCGCACGGAAAACGAGTGCATAAATCTGCGATGAAACTAAAACTGAAACTGAAACTAAACTTGCCGCTTTAGGTTTATTAGACAGCCCAGTTTGTCGCAACGTTGTCTAACATGTAGGCTGTTGTTCTAAGTTTTAGCTTTTGCGATGCGATTTTGTTTTACTGTATGTTTGTTTCAGTGTCGTCGCACGTGCAGCCTATCCTGGGCGCCGCCTCAAAGATCGAAGCAAGGTATACGACTAAACTGAATTGCAGCGGCGGAGTTTCATAGTCTCAGTGCAGTGTTGCACCCATCCATCACACACTTGCTTCCTCACGGCTGTCGGACACTTTATATCCGCCCGCATTAACCGCATGACATCTGCAGCATGACTGGAATTACGAGTACGCTGAACAGACTAGACCACCGGACCTAAAACAGCGCACTAATGGGAAACTGCATAGCGTATTTCTAACTCGTTCGGAATTTAGTTTGATCATTTTGCTATATTATTGTTAGCTTATTTGCTGCCACAATTTTAGAATATTTGCATGTAAAATGTTTTGTCATACAAAACGCATCTTAGAAAGTGATTGTGGATAAAGTGGCTGCATGAGTGTGCTATAGTACGGTACGTACAAAATGTAACGAAGGATACAAAATTACCGAAATTAATTTGAGTAAACACCAGCGAAAATATGTTATAAATGCCGCAAATGTCAAATTTAATTGTGTGTTTACAATTTTTCTACTAGTACCTGTCGTGCTCAGCAAACAAGACTATATTATGCTGTAGAAAAGAAAACTGTGGACCTATGCAATGCAGAGCTACTAAAGAGAGGCAGAGAAGAAAAGCAAGAGAGAAAGCTGCAACAGGTAAGGTATGCGTGCGTTTTGCACCTGTGTCAACGACTAGCAGCCGCCACCAGTGGCTGCATTAAGCGATGCCTGCAGTTGCTATAGTGAGTGCTCTAATCGATCAAGTGCAATGAACCCACCTGCGGTACTCCCTGAACATGGCCGTCGACGCGCGCACGGACGCACGGCAGAGTCCGCGATGATAAAAGACCGAGTGCGTTCTGTATGGCGCTCGCAGACCACGAGGCAATCAGCAGATGAGCGTTAGCAGCCCCACCACATCAGCGCTGACCGATTTCGCAACGTGTCGGTCAACAAGGAATTAACGCAGACTCGCCCGTGCTGGTTTGTCGTCAGCTCTATTGATTCACTTCCCGGTAAACATGGAAATTTATCTCCTAAACTGATTTCACGTCGTTACAGGTATTCGCGCAGTTTAACTTCCTGGTTCGAAATTAGCTAATTGCCTAAATTGTACCGGACTCACTTAACAGAGCTCAATAAGCGTGTATAATATAACTCAAATACTAATCGTAACCGCATATTCGGAACCGATTTTTCAGCTGTTAAGTACTTCTCCTATAACTGCGTAACACCAGCCATTGCTTAGTGTGGATCTCCAGGTTTACCAGCTCGTTCCGTTGTTCCGCGCAGTGTGTGGTTGTCGTCGACCCGTGTTGTCCGTCACTAGTGCAGGTCCGACGACCGCCGAACGCATAAATGTCACACCTTGTTGCCGGTAACCTGGCTCCAGTCGCCGTCTCAGCGATCAGGTAGTAGCACGAGTTACACCGATGGCAATGACGTGTATAAACCTAAGCCGACTGGCAGCAGATTAGCGCTGCAGGATATTAGCGACGTAGATCAGAAAGACTGTAGGACAGCGGTAGACACGGTCGCTCGCTCGCTGGCTGGCTGGCTTCATCGCCAGCAATAACGCAGCGTGATGTATTCGCTCCGTCTGTGCGTGATTAGTAACTGCGCGCCGGCTTTCGCTGACGCACGACGCCGGTGCCTGACGACAAGTAGGACTTCGCGACTGATGCTGCGGCCAATCATCGAATGCTGCAGTAGCGATAGCACGCCGCCACAAACTTGCTGCCGTATCACACATTCACCGACCCATCTACAGATCACTGCAATAAATGTCACTTTTCCATTCAACCCAGAGCATCCATCTAAAACGGTGACTACAGGAATGTCCGGCTATACAACGACGACGACTGCCTATCCTCTGTCCGTTGTTCAACCGATCCGCCACTCGACATACTACTGACAATGGCTCTACTCGGCAAACAGTCCTGAATATATAGGGCCGAGACTCGGCGCCGCGCAAGAGATAGTCTCGTAGCACAGGACATCGCAGGCAGCGCAGCAGCAGCATCAGCAGCAGCAAGTTGGTGCACGATTTGACGACGCGGTTGCTGCTGCTGCTGCTGCTGGCCGCGCACCGCCACAGCCAATGGCACCGCAGTGATACACTGCGGGCAATAATACCAAACCCGCTCGGATGCACCGACGTTTATGTACTTACTCTGCTGCATTTTATGTAACTCATTTAGTTTTACGGTTTTACGGGCGGGTGTTCTATTACCGGACACACATACGAGTACAGACTAGATATGCGGGACTGTCCTATTCATAACCTCACTCGTGAGAATTTCTTTTTCCAATATTGTAAAAGACATTTTTCGAGTTTTTTTTGCGAATAAAACTATTACGTTTTAAAGTAAACTTAACCTGATCTTAGACGTGTTGTTTAAGATAATTTTCAGCCAATTTAATACAACAAATACGGTTTTTACCACCTTTCGTCAACCAGTTTTCCTACATTAAAGCAATAAATATGCACATCGTTTAGGGCTAACAGTTCAGTATATCAAATGCTGAACGTGCTACCACTAAACCTTGCAGGCTTGCGTTCAAATGCGCTCAGAACTGTCATCAACTTGTTTGCGACACTCGTCTTTTTCTGTTATATATTTTTCGCAATAAAACGACAACACTGTTTAATAAACAAATACAATGATGATAACGACAATGATAATAATGACGAAAATTTGTTGCTAATTTTTCAGCGATAAATGATGTTTCGAACGCATAATATCTTTTCTCCCTTAAAGCTTATAAGGTTCGATATGGTCCATGATTTTAACGAGCCGGTCGTTCAGCAGAGCATAGAAACGCCAAGTAAACATCGGGTTACATGCCAGTGTGGGACGTTTGCCGCAGCGGGGACAATGAAAAATAATGAGCACAAGAGACGGACTATTGAATGGAAACGAGAGCATTAAGTACGCAGTT
>Ga0209671_1007343_pt1 | contig 11425 bp, 6 predicted proteins | sample WorMetHERISLAND2_2_FD_187401 | JGI IMG/M metagenome (GOLD analysis project Ga0209671, IMG submission 187401) | Marine gutless worms symbiont microbial communities from Max Planck institute for Marine Microbiology, Germany - Olavius geniculatus... | ecosystem: Host-associated > Annelida >...
ACATTGATGCCGGGGAAATTTTACCCCCCCCCTAGTTTCCCCCAATCGGACTTAGGGCGCCGGGCGGACTCACGTTGGGCTTTGCCCCAAATTTCTAGTTTTTTTTTGTTTTCGAGGCGTCTCGAGACCAAAACGAACTACATCAATGGGAGCTACAATGTAGGCCTACGTACAATTCGCTTCAATTATCTTCACCATCCATTATCAGCAACAGCAGCACTGCAGGCTATCGTCTATCGCTGCCAGTCAGATATTAACTAACGCAACGTTAAATTTGATTCACTTTAGGTTAAATTAATTTAATTCAACTTCATTTTTATTATACCACTGTACAGGCACATGTGTGTTATTGTTGTTTTCCTTATCCGGTCGAAAGCCAGCGCCCGTTCACCCTTTTAAAGTAAAACAAATTAACAAAATTAGAAGAAAAAATCACAAAGAATACCGGTAGGCCAATAGACATCATAAGAAAGAAATATACCAGACATAACGTGAACTATAATTCCTGCTACATGTACATCTGGGCCTCTTTTTCTCATCTCTACACACGTTACTGCATCCGGTGGATTATATAGTATGCTACTCGTAGAAACAACTTTGAGCCGCAAAGTTTCTAAAGTTACACAAAATGTGAAATAACACGTATAAAATGCCAAATCAAAAACTAAAAAATATGCCGGCCCAGTACTGACATATCGTGCGGCTGTCCGCCTAGATCTGCGCAACTTTAAATCCGACCATTGACCTTTGACTTTTGACATTTGACTTTCGGTACAAAACACTGGCACCCCAATTACTACTGTCCTAGTGGGAGTTAGACACAATTACGCCGATTTCGGTTTTTCTGCGTCTTTATGTTTGTGAGGTAGGAGCCCGTACGGGACAAACGGACGGACGGGCTAGGCCAGTAATGCGACTTATAAAAACGTTCGCTTATTAACCTACTCGTTTCTGTTTGCACTTGATGGCCAGCTTGAGTCGCGACAGTCGCATGTGTCTGTTGCTGTCGTCAGTAGCGGCCGGTTGCCTAGCGACGGGAGTCTGCGCGGAGTCGGTGCCCGGAGCTGCCGACTCTGCGTCGTAGTTGAGTATAACTTCCAGCTTCTGCGTGATTATAGATGATGAATAAACGAATAAACGAATAAATAACCGAATGAAGAATGAAGCAGCGAATAAATGAACGAATCAATCTGAGTTGCCTGAACAGCAGCGCTACTTCAAGCAGGGCGAATGAAGCCAACGATTCATCGTTGCTTGCAATACGAGTATAACTTCCAGCTCCTTGGAGCTGCGTGTCTGGTCGAGTAACTCGACGGCGAAGTCCTGACACTGCTTCGCCAGCTGCTCGTACTCACCCTGTATAGCGTAACGTAACGTAGCGTAAAAGTGCGTACAGAGCGACAGAAATAAAATAAAACGAATGACCTGCAGTAAACTAAAATCAACTCAAAGCCGAAGCGCGTGGCTTTCGATTTATTTCAGTTCAGTTGAGATGAAAGTGAACAAAATAAGCACGAGCTAAAACAATTGTTGTGTATTGTAGCAGACTTTAAAACTTGTATCACACTTGCACGTTGGCATTCATTCATTCATTTATATTCGTCTGAAAAAAACGTTGACAAATCGCAACGAATTACATAATATAAACAGTAATATACGTAAGAGTTTAAAAAACGATAACAGAGTCAACGTCTCAGAACGACGTCAGTAAGATGAAAAGTTTGAGTATGACAGACTACAAGCTGGCTAATAAACGTCTTTAAACAGTGTTCTTATTATAAAAAGTTTATTGTTGAGATATGCAGTCTTTTGCGTCGGCTGTAGTTGATGCCGTCGATTGCGCAAGTCGTAGTGGTGGTTGGATTGGTCCGGTAGTACATGGGCTGGATTCGATGTCATTCGAATGCATCGTCCGCTGTGGCAAACATATCAGCAACTGGCGGAGTGTTGACATCGCAGTATCCTAAACGCTTAGACTTTCTCACGAATGCGTCGATACGGCTGCAATCTGAAGCACTAGTAAGACCGGACCACGCCGGTGAAGAATCTTTGCGAACACGGTAGCACGGTAGACGTCATGTATCAAGCTGGGTCGAATACTGTTATCTCGCAACATGCGGAGTGCGTATAAATCATGCTCGAGCACGACGACAGAATAGTGCTTACGTGGTCAGCTGCAGTTAGTCGGTCATTGATGACGACACCAAGAGCTGACATCCTGTTCACTCGAGTGATGCTCGGACACGATGATGGCAGTTCCAGCGGTTTCTTTTGGGTCGACTGAAATACCATTTCTAGCGACATTTTACAGTTGAGCTGCAAGTTGTGGTCTGTTGCTCAGTCTGCCGTATGGCAGAGGTTCGCACACGAGAGATGAGATAATATAGAATACAGCAACGGGAAACTCTTTGTTTAAACCCAAAACAACACATAACTAATTAAACATATACCTTAAACTCGTTTTCGAGTCGACTCAGTCGCTTCAGTTCGACACTGAGCTGGAACGCCGTCAGGATTGGATCGCGACTAGACAGTGCAATCAGTGACGGACTGGCTAGAGCTCGGTAGGCGTTGATGCGTGACCGTGAGTACTGTAGACTGTCGTCTGCCGCTCGTCGAACGCATTCGTCGCAGCCGCAGCGAACATCGTGTGGCCTTGGAACCTCATCACCGCGATCCAACAATACCTTCAACACCATCAATGATGTGATGATCAAGCAATCAACGATCGATCAGTCATGTGAGCAAAACTTTTTAAAAACCAAGACTTTATTTTTCATTTCATTTTTTTATTTTCATTTGTCCTCAAAGCGCCTAGAGACCAAAACCTAGGTCTCGATGACTACGGCACTGCAATCGACTGATCGATAATTTATTCGGTTTTGCAGCAAATCAAACCAAAATCGAATAATTCTGTAATGAAAAAGACACCCGACAAAAGGCAATTGCGCAGAACAAAAGAACATGAGACACGAAAAACACAATGGATAGTAACTTTGACAGAACAACGTAAGCTTCGTATGATAAAACTGCAGATAGTGAGATGCAACACGCTGTCCGAGAACTGCCTTTCAGCAGTCAAAACTTAGTCGCTAAACCGCAAAAAACGCGAGGAACTTCACTAAAAAATATCGCCGTTCCTGCACATTCTATTCAATGACGGTATCGCTCTTATCCGGTCTCAAGCTTTGTGCCAGTCTGTTGGATTATTTACATAAAATATAAACTTGTACAATAAACGTTATGAAGAGTTGAATGCGCTCATTTTTTGCAATAATTAACGTAAAACATTTATTGACGTTTATTACAATACAACGACATACCTTGACGATCTCATAGTTGTTACGATGAGCAGCGAGAATAATGGGTGTCATATCTGCCGTGTATGAACTGCTGGACGCAGGCATTGGCTTGCTCTCTTTGCCGAAGAAACCCTATACACATACACATAGTCCAATCTAGTAGCGTATTTACAGTTTATCTAATAAATGAAAAGCCAGTCAAATTATACGCAAGCATAATGTACCCAGACCAATAAGCGAAATCGAACAACAAGCGATAATAATTATTGCGTGCATTTCGTCTTTTTAAAAGTTAAAGGTTAATGTGTGCAGAGCTCTTCGTGGGAACCCCTTTCAAAGCCACGTATCTCTATAAGCTTGGACTATAAGCTATAAGCTTATAAGCTCTATAAGACTTTCCCCGTGCGTTGTAAGAAAAAAATTCCGTTACACCGACACAATCGGAATTTGTTCCATTACTCCGATTTTGCGACAACGTCAAGTCCCGGTTTTTGTCGCAGACACAAATCATAAAAGTCCGCGACACAAATCATGTCGCCAACTTTAGCCCAAATTCCATTACGCCGACTTTCACCGAAACTTCCCCGGGGAGAAAGTCGCGGACGCAAATCATGAAAATCGCGAACACAAACAATAACAAATCATGAAATCATGAAGTTTCGGTAAAAGTCGCCGACAGAAACCATATCGACATGTCAAGATTGTCGCCGACTTTCCCCGTGCGTTGTAAGAAAAAAATTTCATTACAGCGACACAATCGGATTTGTTGCAGACTTGTCACGGACTTTGTCGCAATGATTTCGACATATCGAGATGGTTTGTATGCACGACTTTCCCTGCAAAGAAGTTTCAATGAAAGTCGACGTAATGGAAATTGGGCTATACGAGATCGCACTGCAGTTACCTGCCACTCAACACATGTAAACGCATTGTTACGCATTCGGCATTAACTCCAATTAAGCCTACCAATGCTCGATTTACTTAACGGGGAGAGATACAAGGCTGAGTTGACCTGGGAGGCCGTGTAAGCTAAGTGCCCGGTGATTACGTGACCAAGCCGTCATGACGTCATAAATGAAACGAACGAATCATATTTGGTGTGTTTGTTACAGCCAATGGTTGGATTGAACAATATTATACTAGCCCAAAAAAATAAACGTACACGCAATTAAATAAATAAATTTATACGAACAATACTGTAAAAAGAATTTCGCGTAATGACATGCTCATGTGTGTTCTTGGAAGTTCAGACGGACGAGCATAACACGAATAGTTTTAGCTAAATTACGTTCTGGTGGCATTAAATGGGTCAGGCATCAAACTGTCAAAAGACACGACGTGTCACTCGCCTGTAGGTTTTTCTTGCCGGACTGGGACTGCTGTTGGTGAGCGCGCAGCAAAAGTTCCACGGCTTCGACGTTTTCCTCGTCGATGGCGTGCAGCAGAGAATCGCCCAGTTCTACCCTGGCGCTTAGCAGCAGTTCAATCATCTCAATATTTTCGTTGTCAATCGCGATGAGCAACGCAGATCTGCAATCAAAACACGTTCAAAACTCTGGATGTAATAACGTTAGAAAAACAATTTAAACAGTTGAAAAACGGAGGAAATGTTTTTTCAGAATTACTACGTTTCTAAACGTTAAATAAAAACGCAAATTTATCTTTATTTGACGTAGGCTACTATTGTTTCTATTGTTTCTGGGTAAAAAATTTAGAGTTTTTTTTCATATTTATCATCATATCAATCATCACAAGTTTACATACTAACTAAGACTATCTAAAAATACAGTTTCCGAGGCGCATAGAGGATCCAGGAGTTGAAGTTGGGGGGGGGGCGGAGTCTAAAGTTTGCGGGAAGTGTGCGGAGACGTTTAAAGTTTGACTTGATAATGATTTATTGTATTGTTCATGGTCTTAATGCTTCTGAGTTTTCTGATTTTTTTTTACTTTTGGCTTTTCCATTACCCTTGGTCATCCACTCAAGCTGCTGAAACAGACTAGCCATGTTAACAGCCGTGCGTTTAGCTTTGCTAACCGAAGTATTAATGTTTGGAACAGTTTAGATAGTGATACTGTCTTGGCACCATCACCGTATGTCCTTAAAAATAGATTAACGAACTTGATTTTATAAATTGTATGTGTAGCATGTAACTTGTTAGGGATGGTGTAAGATGTCAGATTTCTTCTGACCTTCCATTCCTTTAACGGTATTTGCTGCTGTTAATAAAACTATTTTGATTTGATTTGATTTGACTCTTACGTAGGCGTAGCCAGAAATTGGAGTCACAAGAGACGAACTAGCCCACAAAAGCCAAAAAATTAAGGCCGAAAGCCGAAAATAAAGGTGCACTTTCTGGGGAAGATCCGGTCGTACGGGCATATCCCAAAAAGCAAACGTTTTTGGGGGGCATGAAAACCGCCTAAAATGCATATATTCAGTATAAATTTTCTTAGTTTTACGGCACAAATTTATAATGCATGGCTGCTGCATATGCAAGCAAAAAACGACTTTTGGCATCTTGGGGGACATGGCCCCTTTGCCCTCTTCCCTAAATGCGCCTATGTCGAGGCGTACCAAATAAACGAGTCGTAAAAAAGACGAAGCTTAAAGAAGAAAAAGAGGAAGAAAAATCTATGAAAAAGTTGATAAGCCGTTGACAACAGCTAAAACGGGAAAATACGTTTTAAAATATTGTGACATTTAGTATAAAAAAGAAAAATGTTAGACGACGAGTGCAGCTATTGACCGTCCGAGTGAATCGACACAGTTGATGTTGAATCCTCTGACTGGCGTAGTGGAAGTTCGCACCAGTTCAACATAGCGTCTCATGCTCTCCGTGTCCCCTCTCTCTACCACGTGGAAAAACTGTTTCTCCTCTCGTGTTTTAAACGCTGAAAGTTGAGCTCGTCGTTCAAGATATGCGTTGCTGATCGTTCTACAGTTGTACTACGTGAATTGTACAATCAATATTGTAGCGACGGAACAATGTATTTCATGCTTTCCGTGTCTCCTCTTTCTACGGCGTGCAGAAATAGTTTTTCGTCGACCGTCAGACCGTGTGGCGATGCTGCTGTTTTGTCAACGTTCTCGTTGTCGTCAGCTGCATTCGCTGCGCCGGCGGCTGACATTTGCCGCGACTCTTTCAGCATTCGATATACCCGGTCCATGACGTCGAGCTTCTTCTCTAATTTAACAATATTTGTATCACTATACTTGAACCAAAAAGTGGTAATTCGATAAATTTACACGACTTATTAGTTTAATACTCAGTTCCTGGACTGTTCTTCAACTAATTTCTCTAGTTGACCTATACCATTTTATATTAGGCCTACTTAGGTCACTTTAAGGAAATTTCGGATTTATTAATAGATAGATTGATTGATTGATAACACCCTTTCAACACATAAGAAAATTTCAAAATACTTATGTCAATGTTTTTGCGTTACTGTGCTGTATTTTTACGCGCGAAAGCAGAATGCTTCGCGCGTCTTTGCCATCGTCTGGGCGTCTGTCTGTCCGTCTGTCTGTCTGTCACTCGTGAGCTGTATCAAAACGGTGCAAGCTAGGATTACAAAATCTTCACTTGGGCTGCCTCAAGGTCTCTAGTTTATCGTGACAAAATTTCGTGCCACTGGATGCAGGGGTTCCCCTCGAACGAAGGCGTCGAAGAGGGGTACCCCCTAAAAAACGTTATTTTGCCGTTATTGGCTCGAATAATGTGAAAACGGCTGAAGATAGGTACATACATGCTGCTTGTCATAACAAGCACTGGTGACAGGCTTTTTGGATTTATCAACATCAATTACCTTGAACTACCTTGAACCTTCTCAAAAGGGGTTTTTAGTGAATTTTTTGCACAATTTTGCGCTGCGACACGCATTTCAAGAGTCAATTGCGCCAAAATGGCTGAAGATAAACCAAAACAACCTGCGTATGAAATTTTTAGCATGAAATGTAGACTTTAGCAGTCCAAGTCCGGACCCTCTAGATTCAAGCAGGCCTGCGCACGTGGGTGTCAACGAGAGGTACCCCTGTAAAAGTGGTTATTTATACTCTGTTGGCTTGTCTAGCGTGTAAATGGTTGCAGATAGGCACAGCCATGCTGCTTATCATAACAAGCACTGATGAGGAGCTTCTTACAAATGTCAACATCGATAACCTTGAATGACCGTGAACCCTAAAAATATTGATTTAACGTAATTTTTTGGCGATTTTTGGCTGCAAAAGAGTGAATTACGACGAAATGGATGGATATAGACTAAGATTACCTGTGAACAGGAACTGCTATAAGCTTTCGCGCGTCTCGTGAGCTTTGCTCAAATTTCTTGTTGTGATTCGTAGCTGCAGATTAAACATTTTGTTGCGTCTTATGTCCTGACGTTGTCACCACCTCGTAGGCTCGTTGAACGTTGCGATTCGCGTTCCGATGCAAAGCATCATTAAACGAATACCAGCTAACGAATAACAGGTAACAGCCATCAGAGATCTCAAACCTCCGTCAAGAACAATGCTGGCACCTGATGAATGCAACAGATTTGGTACAGCTGCTATCTATCAAAAAATTCCTGAGTTCTGTTAAAATAATAATTTCGTTGCAAACTTTCTGATAAGTTCATCGGATTTTTGAAAATCGATCGATATACACGGTGTTTCATAAAAGGACCCCTTTTCGTTTTTTTCATAATTCACTCAAATTATGATCAATTTACACAAAATTTGTATCAGTTGTAGCTAAAGAAATACTAATTCAAAATACTGCAACAAAATATGGCAGTTGATTAAATATTCTTTGCTAGTCGTATCGTAATGCTGACGTCATAATGTGTCGTGAGTACAAGATTGCTTATCTCATCTCAGTCATCTGGTGCTGTCAATTGCTACCCTGCTTCGATGGTGAACTTAAACTGGTTCGCTAATAAAAACTGTTTATCGTGTCAGCACTAGGCAACATGGGGAGATGCAATCAGGCGTCTTGCGATCCAAAAGCGCAACCATCTTGCAAGATCGATGTGCTAGTGCACTGTCTTGCTCGAACATGTGAAAGTCCAACTATCTCCACAGATACGTTAATGCGATCGCTTTGCACGTTTTTGTGGCTGCAACTGTAAAACTTCAAAAATTTGTCATCAGCCAACCAGATTTTTCACTATCGGAGCAGGTTAGCAACTGACAGGACCAGTTGAGACTATCAAGCTTGTACCCGTGACACATTATGATGTCAGCATTGTCACAACTAGCAAAAAATATTTAATCAACAGCTATATTTTGTTGCAATATTTTGAATTAGTATTTCTTCAGCTACAACTGGTACAAATTTTGTGTAAATTGATCAGCATTTCACTGAATTATGAGAAAAACAACAGGGGTCCCTTTTTATGAAACACCGTGTATATTGGCAAAGATGGGAACAACAAGAGTTTGAGTGTCTCGTTTTTCACAAGATACTGTGAGTTATAAAAATGAACTTAACCTTACCTTTGGATGAGATACTGTTTATTATTCTGTTTTTTCAAACGTTTCGATTTTGAACAGTAGTTACGCGATGTTCAGTTGACAAGCCTGTGATTAGTGAGTTCTTTTTACTGCCGTCCACTGCAGCTGACAGGTTTGACTGAACCACGCCCGACTTCGATGATGTAAATTTTCCTCTAATGTCGCAGCGCATCCATTTAGGCTACCTGTCTCCGCAGCTGAGCCGTTGCCGTAGTAACGGAAAGCACACGCCGCGCTCGCGATTGTTGGCGGGCTTTTAACACAGTAACACAGTAATGTAGCCTATTTACTGCTTTTATACACACTGATAAACGCAAATATGCCTACAGCAAGAGAAACGCTAAAGCGATGCTTACATGAGTAATAAAACTGAAATAAAATGACAAACCTATAAGGTTAAAACTTTCAATTCAAGCTCATTGTCACAATATCAAACAATGCTACAAGATTTTAATAATTTTTTTAGTGCGCGTGTCGTTTTTGCTTACGTCGCACTAGGTTTGTCGTTGATGCCGATTTTGATAAAAGATAGGCCTAAATGTGTAATATAATACCAGTTATTTAGTTATATCACAGAAAATCAGATATATTTAAACAAAAGAACTTGATTAATTAATGCTAAATTGCAGCTTCTACTGGTCCCATGTTCATGTCCATTCGCCATAAAATGCAGTAGCAAATCCAGAAACACAAAAGCAATCGAGCCATAACTAGCAAGCGATCAAAACGATAGATAGTTTACCATTTTACAGCATTACTATATATTTGACTATCGTTTACCATTAAACACAAAAAGTCTGAGTATTTCAAGTAAGCTTAACTTTAGCTTAAACTCAAGTTTACTCTTGCATTGATCAATGAACTCTGTAACGATAGTAAAACCGAAAACTGATCAAAATTTCTACCATTGGGTGCACTGAGTGCTATCGATAACATTTTTACCACTCTTGTCATATGTTGGGCGTGGCATTTTTGCAATGTCACCTTTTTTGCCCAACCACGCCCCGTCGTTTAATCTAGAGCTGCCGACACATACGCTGTATGGATTAAAAAGGCCTAAGTACTTAGACCTATCAGGCACAAGGTAGTGTCGCAACGCTGTTAAGGTGTGGTGAGATCGTTAATGATCAATCAATTGCAGATTTCTCCGACAGCCTGCAGTTGAGAGGATTTTTAAAATCGATCAACATATGCCCATGATTTTTGATAAAACTGCGTAGACTACAATAATTTCCATGAACTCGTTCGCAAAAGTTTCAGGTAGACCTATGACTCGCTGCGCGTATATTGCGTATTTCGCTTGGTGCACGTATGTACGGTTTAGGCCTAACCATGAAACTTCCATCTTCAAACATATTGCTAGAATATTTAAATCGGCTGCACAATTTCTACAGGATTATGTGCAAAATAATTCATATTCGTTATAATATATTCATTACAGTAGTTTTTGTGACTTCTTGTTGAGTAATTGTCTGATGATTGCGTTTCAGTAAATAGGCCCTATCATTATAATACACTGTGTCTCAAAAAACATCCCCAACATTTTCGACTGTAACTTGAAAATAAATTATCAGATTTCGTTAATTTTTGGCATGAATATTCCTGACACAACTTGCCATAAAATGACCGTTCAGTTTCCCACCTCACCCAACGTTTGTTTCTGCACTACCGGGGGAAAACACAACAAGCAAAATACCACTTTTTATTCAACGCAATATGATTGCTTAACGCGTAAAACACATTTTATTCACATTTCTGACACTTTGGTTGACAATTCATCCAGTTGTCCATTTTTCAACTGTCTGCAGTGAAACTGCTTGAAGTGTTGCCTGTTGCGAACACAGGCAAGGAGACGCTTTCTCCATTCATTGACAGCAGTATCGATAATGTTCTGCTCCAGACCAATCCAGTTGCTTCTTGACGTCACAAACATTCCTAAACTTTATCTGGTAATCACTGCACCGCATGACAGTCAAAGCTTGTAATCGACCTGCTGTTAGGGCCAACAGATTAAGATAGGTGGAATTTATTGATGTTTTTCGTTCATTTTACGACGTATTATGCTTGGTCTGCTTTCCCCAGGTAATGCAAAAGCAGACGTTGGGCGAGGTGGAAAATAAAACACTTAGCCAGTTGTGTCGGAAATATTTCTGCCAAATATTATTACAATCTGCTAATCTTTATTCAAGTTATGATCGATAATGTTGGGGATGTTTCTTCAGGTTTTCTGTTTATTTCAACACATATTTCACTTGATCTGCTTTCTTTAGGTAGTGCAGAAGCATGCATTGGGTGAGGTGGAAAACTAAACGGTCATCTATTAGCTTGTGCTCTTTGTCAGCATCTTTTGCCTAATAGACACACTACAATAGTAACCATATGTACAGTTCGATTCAACGACATTTATCAGATTTTTATGTCATTTTGTATGCTATGTATGGTTGCGTTTTGTCAATCTGTTTTATTAAAGAAAGATGATGATGACGATCTGATGGCAAGTTGTGTCAGGTATATTCGTATCAGAAATTATCAAAATCTGATAATTGGTTTTTAAGTTACAGTCGAAAATGTTGTGGGTGTTTTTGGGACACAATGTATATAGCATATAATTAGTACTTAATGACAGTAC
>Ga0209671_1007344_pt1 | contig 11425 bp, 7 predicted proteins | sample WorMetHERISLAND2_2_FD_187401 | JGI IMG/M metagenome (GOLD analysis project Ga0209671, IMG submission 187401) | Marine gutless worms symbiont microbial communities from Max Planck institute for Marine Microbiology, Germany - Olavius geniculatus... | ecosystem: Host-associated > Annelida >...
TCAGACTGCGACACAAAATCATTCACAAGGCGGCGCCACGGTGCTGGCATTGGTGGCGTGGCGTCGTTGGTAATGCGTTTCGGCTGAAACGAAGTTACTCTACGCCGGGCCCGGTTAGTGCTGCGATAGGTGACTGCCTGCGGGCAGGAACTGCTATAGGCTTTCGCGCGTCCCGTGAGCATTAGCTCAAATTTCTTGTTTTACTCCTCGCGCGCTACGTTCCTAACGTACCGAAGAGGAGTATATGAAATCAGTGTAATATTGAGGAGCGACCGATCGACGACCGACCGACGACCGACCTCTGTTTCTGGAAGAGCCTTTCTGGAAAAACTTCAAACGGCCATATCTCCATAACTGTGCCAGATAAACAGGGAAACAACTTCTAATATCTTCGACGCCAGTCACTATTAGTGTATAATACTAGTCAGGTCTCAAATTGACACCGGGTCTCTAATACAAGTTGAAAGGAACGAAAAAGCAGTTAGAAGAATACAAAAGAAAATAATGCGCGCGAGGAGTAGGCCTACATTAGATTGGTCACAATCTAATAATATTTCTGGTATATTATTGTATTTTGCGTAAACAAACCAATTTGCGCAGTTTTTTACTCGATTGATTTGCTTTTTGGTATTTCGGATGCAGTGGTTAGTTAGCATCCAAAGAATTGATTTAGTTGCGTTGAGTTTTTTTTGGTCTTTTCGAAGTTTCATTTCGAGTTTTCTTTTTAAATGACGACGTTACGATCTATCACATTTATCGCTATCTATAGTTGTTAAGAGTTGTTGCGTTGTTGTTGGAATGGCAACGAGCAATGTCTAGTGTCCGGAGATTATGCAGTGGCTGGCTACAGGTTAGTATCTCTCGACAGTCTGCTGTTAAGACGTTCTGCCCGTCTATGGTAAACGTTTCCGTGTTTGTGCTATAGGGTAGAGTATATGCAATTGCTGGCTTTAGCGCACGTTAAGTTTTCACCATCCAGTTAACTGAAACGTACACAGGATAAAGCTACAATGTTTTGAACTAACAACTTTTTCATCCACTGCTGAAAAAGGTCAGCCTCAGCCGTCGAATGTACACGTTCTTTTATTGCATCATTTTGCATCTTGCAAAACAAAGACTATGCGATTAAACGCGATTAAATGCGATTAACGATGTCAAGGCAGTCGTTGCAAACGAACTCCCGGTGTTTTTATCTATTAAAATGTCACAGCCGCAGTGTCGTAGTTCGTATACTGTCGTAAGTAATGGTATTCTAAATTCACGCCGACGTAATGACGGAGCACGTATGCCTACGACGGACGCACGTCGGAACTACGTGCGCCGGTGCCCGTTGTCGGCAGCTGCAGGATGTAGCGCAGATGCAAGTTGGCGGCAAGCGTCGGCGACGTGACGTTAACCAAGTCCGGCGCTCATCGTCGTCGTCGTCGCATAAATATTCGATGCGCTTCTGACTCCTGGGTTCGTTCGTCAGTATATGCGTACGTCATTCAAGGCTGCTGCTGCTGTGTGCGTCGCGTGGTCGCCGAGGTGTCTGATGTAGATACGACTGCAGCGCTGCATGTAGACATGCAATCAACGTCGTCACCGCCAGTATGATTCATGCTGTATGAAGTAACCATGCGTCGGCTAATAACCACACACGATGTGAGAAACTTGCGCAGCAAAACTATCGCCTTTGCCAGTCACGACACGATCATAAGCCTGGGCAAAAATTTCTGACAGCAGCTCCCTTTGATCAAAGAATGGGAAAACTCTGGAGTAAGATTTTACTACTGGTATAGCAACGTCGCGAGCTTTTAGGTGACATTAATCTAGTTCAGTGGACAGCGCACAGTGAGCGCGTTATGTGCGTGATGACGTGCGCCACTGATACGACGGACGGATGGACAGCTGTGATGACTACCTGTCATCTGTCTGCGGGTGTGTGTGCTAATGTGAGTCGCAGTCATTTGGTCTGACGTCACCGTTGTCTTTCTGCACGCGAGATGAGATGACGAGCGCTCGCTCGCTGACCAGAGCGGTAAATAGATTTCTTGATGTCACTCGGGCACGGTCGCGTCTCTGACCCATGCGTGGTGTTGTTTTACCTGGCTGCTGACGGCGCCTGACCTGGCGTCGAACGCATCTGTTGGTCCATTACACGGTAGCTGTTGTGTCAATTCTGAACCGACCATCTCCAAGCAGCGAGCGCTTGCTCAAACGTTAATATAATAACGTGCGCCTTGCAGCAAAGACCACCCGCGGCGTGCTGTTCTTTAGTCTCAAAGCAGTGCTTGTCTTTTCGTTCCTTGTCTTGTCTGCATGATATTGTTTCTTGCGTAATGGAGTGTCTACATGTACAACTAAAACAAAAACTAAACTAAAACTGGGTTTCGTGTTAGGCAGTTTTGGGTTTTGGCGGTGCTTACTTTTTCTTAAAACAAAATTTTACGTGAGTTTTAGTTTAGTTTTATTTCGTTTTTACGCGCGAAAACAGCTACTGTTTTCAGCGCGCGTCTTAGCCATCGCAATTCTGTCCGTCTATCCGTCTATCACAGGGGTGGATCAATCAAAAACGGTGCAAACTAAGATTACCAAATCTTTATCTTCGCTGCAAGAAAGACTCTAGTTTCAGAAACCGTAAAGCTTTTCCGTAAACTCGAAGGGGGTCACCCCGAACGAGGGCGCTAAATGAGAAAGGGGTGGGCAAAATTTGCGATTTTTAGCCAATAAGTCGCTGTATCTCAGTAACGGTGCGAGGTAGGGCTTAGGTTACTACGAGTATTAATCACTAGTAGGAAGTCGTACACTGGCTCTCGATTGTTATTGAATTCAATGACCTTGGGTGACCCTGAACCCTAAAATAGGTTTTTTTCTGGATTTTTTTGGGCAATTTCGGGCTGCGAGACACTTTTCAAGAGTGAATTGCGCTAAAACCAATTGAGATAGACATGGACAAGCTGCATATGAAATTTTTAGCATTGAACGCAAATTTCAAACGTCCAAGTCTCGATTTTCTAGGTTCAAGGAAACCTGCGCACGAGGGCATCAAAGAGCGATACCCCCGTAAAAGTCGTTGATTTACCGTTGTTGACCAGTCTTTCGTAAAAACAGTTGCAGATAAACATGGGCATGCTGCTTATCACAACAAGCAATAATGACGAGCTTTTCAGTCGTATTAACATCGATGACTTTGAAAGACCCTGAGCTTTTAAAATAAAGAGTTTTTTTATTGATTTTTGCAATCTTCGGCTGCAACACACACTCCAAGAATGAACTGCAACGAAATGGCTGGAGATAGACTGACAGTTTGCGAACAGGCTTTTGCGCGTCTCGTGAGCATTAGCTCAAATTTCTGGCATATAATTAGAGTTTGGCAGCTATATTTAAAATCACTAATTAAAAGGACGGGCTTATATGATTTTTTGTGCAGTGTCTTTATGGTAATCACTGTTATAGTTTCCGTGTGCGCTAGTGTTTGTGCGAGTTGCGTGTCATTGCTCAATATATACTCAAATGTACTGTATGTGGCTTTTGGCCTTCCTGGCCCAAAGAACGTAAGTTTTCATATGTAAGCTTATACTGTACTTTAAATTGCTAGTATTTTAAAAATAAATAGTCAATAAAAGATACACGATAGTCGCTGATTGTAGACGACTGTAGCGCATCGCTCGGTATGCAGACGGGTCACATTCCAGACTCGGCAATCACCGCCAGCTCATTTTCTGACCCCTCGTTTGGACCAGCAAATGCCAGGTAGGCGTACATTTTGTTAGCGTAAAACTCCATATGAGCTTGCATTTGCGATTTTTCGGCGACCTGTTCAAAACCTGGACATGCAGCTGCATGGGTTTTAGCTATACAGAAGTAATGGCTTTGGACTTTAACTGCTGCAGCGTCGATCTATCTGCATTTGTGTTTAATATGACAATTTCCAACGCTTGCCGAAACATGGCGAGATTATTGAAAGGGTGCTGTCTTGCGTTAGCTGATCATGATTCTTGCAGTACGAAACTACCGAAGTTTTTTTTGCAAGTCTTAGAGAAATGCCAGTATTGAAAAAGAACGACGAATACTTGTATTTCTTTTGCTGCGTTTAATTGAAACGTTGCTAATAGCTAATCTGTAGCCGAATTTTTCTGATTACCGTATTCAACCGACTTCAAGTATTAAGAGTTATGTGGCTTTACGGGCGTTTTCGTAGTGTGTATATAAATAACTACGAATAAAAGGGAACTGCATGATCCGTGCGGCAGGATTCGGTTGGAGACGGGTGGCGGGGCGTGGTGTCCGGCGAAGACAGTGTCGACTGATGCTGCTGCTGCTGAGGATGTCGAGTATTTGCAGATCGATCTCGGTCGACTGCACGTCATCACGCACGTCGAGACGCAGGGCCGGTTCAGCAACGGCCAGGTGAGAGACGGCTACAGGTAAACACGCACCTGCATGCGCCCCGGGTAAGACACGATGGCAAGGTCGACTCAGCCTTCTACCCTCCGTGGGACGGTAAAATGAGTAGTAACTCATTCACATGAGTTACGGAAGGTGGGGACCTTGGTACAGCTGACTGAGGTTGCCTAGCCGGCCGCTGAGCCAGCCTGTGTCCGCAGGCTGCACACGGTGGCCGTGCGGCAGGCGGCTCTGGTTAGTGACGAAAGCGCATTAGAGGCGTGCGCATGCTCGCGATGATGCGCTATACAAATTGACAACCTTTACCTTTACTGTCAAAACCTGGACCGACAGAACCGGGAAAGTCAAAACTAACCCCACTACACGAATCTCAACTCTAACCCTAACCCTATCCTTAACCATATTTCTTAAACCTAAGCCTTTATCACTGTGTCCAGGTTTTGTCGTTTCCGATTGTGTCGGTACACTCATGCGTCCGCGCCGCACACGTGTATTATGTCTGTTTTTGCGTCATCTCCGCCTGCTTTCATGCTGATTTGTGTAACAGTAACGACTGTAGTAATTTCATTTCCGTACGCACCGGACGTGCGTAAAATGAAAACAATGCTAACTCAAAGCCCAAAAGCGAGCACAGAATCGCGGACGACAATAAACAAGTTGTTTGGCGAAAAATAAAAAGTCAACGGTTAAACGAACACCAGTTGACACCGGTTGTGTCTGCAAATATTTGAAAATGTTATGAACCCATTTTCACGATGATTTTTTTACTTCAGGGCGTGGCCCAGAGCCAATCGACTAAATTTTGCTGGCGCTCCGGATTTTTCATTAAGCCCCCTTCAAGATTCTTCAAGATTCTTTATCGTTATAAAATAATAAATGAGGTATAAATTGACGTTTTGCAGTGTATATCTCAGCAAGTTATAAACAGATTTTGATTTGTTTAGATTGGCAGGCATGGCGCAGATTAGATGTTGGTGGCGATCATTCATCATTCATTCTGTAAAACGTGTCAACCTTCGGCGGATTTTTGCGCTCTAGCGAACGCTATCATTTATCCCGTTTCCAATGAACTCTTACTGTAGGCTATATAAGTTTGCTCCGGAATTGAACGTTAAGTAGGCCTATTGACATTAATAAATAGGCACTTCAAACTTTAATCAGTTTTGTCTAAGCCATATCTCTACAATCGTGCAATTTTGTTAAATTGAAAAAAATTACATACCATTTTCAGAGGGACATTTCACGTAACCTTAACTTTCAGCGCAGGCAAAAGACGAGTTTTGATATTTTTGCGTTAAAACGTTCTGACATTAAATACAACAAAATCTGCCGATATCCAAACGACGTCGTCGGTGGCTCTGACGACTGAGGCGAAGATGAAGAAAAGAACTGAACAGACAGTGGGCCTACTGGTGAGTGACGTAACTGATTGCGATGCGCCGTGCTGCTCGATGACGTCGAGTAATTGACTGCGCCGAGTCGGACCGGCGACTGTTGCGTGCCCTACTGGGAGACCAGACCACACACAGCCGCCACCGACCAGCGGCTTCGCGCCGGGACGGCAGGAAGGCAGCAGCAATTGGAGAGTTACCTGTCACTAAATTTTAGTTTTTCCTTATCCGAAAATTTTCTTTTAGGTGCACAAAATATGAGGCCAAAAATCCCGCATTATTGGGAAATTAAAGGCAAAATTGAAATTTTGAGCACGCGTAATCTGCTCTGTTAGAAATTTGCAGCCGTCTGTTGGAGAACTGAAACTTCCTTCCCATGCCACGACTGACCGACCGCCGACCGGTGGGCAACTGAATACATGGGCAGATGCGCCAAGCAGTAATCTCATTATGAACGCGCGCATATCGCTTTGACCGACTAATCGACGTCTGAACTGAAGACGCGTGATTTGACTGATGCCCGGCCACTCCGTTTCTTCCTCTTTATTCGTCTTTCTCCATTAGACCTAGGCAAACTGCTGCCGTCGACTAACAGTAATAATAATAACACATTGATGTATGTGGCGTGCCAACCGGAAATGATTATTTTTGTCGTATAAACTAAAACATTAGCTTATTTCTTCGCCTTTATTGTTACCTGCTTTATAATCGGAATAAATGCATAAGCACAACTTATCTTGTAAAACATTTTTTTACTAACTTTGTTATTTGGATTAAACTAGGCTTATGTTTTGTCTTAGATACACTTCCGATATTTACATAACAATTGCCAACGATATTATTGTAAATAATAATTTTACTATGCATTGTATATGCACGTAGATCTGTGTATATGTAGGGCTACGAGTTCGCGGAACATTATCGACTGGAATATCAACGCGAAGAGAACGGAGTCTGGTTTCGATATCGCAATAGACGCGGCGAAGAGGTGCGCTTTATTTTCTGTCACTAGAACCTTGAATATACAGCTAGGGGGTAACGCTGGTTAGTGGTTACTAAGAAAATAAATGATAAGCGAACGTACATGCGTACAAAAAAAACTTGAAAGATAGAAAACTCGTACAAATTGTACAATTTTCGATCCTTGTCTGCTTGCGACTTTCTTTTGCATTAACGGCGTACTTCCGTGCAAGGATGCTCGCTTTGCTATTAAATGATCGAGCAGTCAGAAATGTAGAAAAGTATCGATCTGTGGTATACGCACCGATAAACCTGATGCAACTGCACGAAAAATAATAGCGGCCATTGACGATTGTTAGCTTTCGCAGAATCCGGAATCAGATCAGAGTGTTGTAAGATGTAACCATGCTAGTCTGAAAACTGTTTAATTTCTGCTGAATGTGCGATGCAAAAGTAATGTAATATTTACGCGTACGTGTTTTAAATTCAGCTGAAAGTAGCTGACTACCACGCGGTGTGTGTACTGCAGTTGTTTCAAGGCAACGACAACACGTACATCAGTGAGATGCGTGATCTTGATCCTCCGATGATCGCCAAGACTGTCAGATTCCTACCGTACACTAATCGGCCACGAACCGCCTGCTTGAGAGTCGAACTTTACGGCTGTCCGTGGAAAGGTTTGTCGCTGTCATTAACTCGCAGCTTTTATAAGAAAAAAAATCCGACTGACAACAAGTCGTGTATACGATAAAGTGTTTTTAAAGAAGGATGAGCGAGTATTCTTGTGATTTTATTCATTGGGAATGCAGTCAGTTTTAATAATACATTTAGTAACTATGTAAGCCTATTTTGATCATTGCTGTTTTCCTTGTGCTTTGGTATGCTAAGTCGGCGTTACACATAAAACATTTGCAAAAATGTTACAAAACATGTTAACGTCTTAGAATTAAGCACATAGAGAAGACAGGAGTGCGATTACGTGTAAAAAAACGGTTAAAATATTATTAGCATCTAAACACACACATCGATGATAGCGTGACGTACTGACATGTAAAATGAAATATTATTTTCTTAAAAACCCTGTGCATGTAACTATAGTGTTATCTGCATCGTGCGTCTAAAATAGTAATAATATTTTGCAATATCTGCACAAATATTGTGTAGCAACATTTTTAAAAAAGTACTTGTAACCGCAACTTTACTAATAATCATAACAAAAACTATCACAGTTTATAAAGCCACGTAAGGGCGATATGAGTCAACACACAAAAAAGGCAAAAATAATTTTGGGCTACATTATCATGTGTTGAATTTCAGACTGGCCCTTAGGCCTACAATTATACTAGCCATTCTAAATACTATAGAAATATTGTTCTTACCGCAGCCTTATTAATAAGGCAACATTAAGTCAGCTAGCTGTCACTGCGGCAAACCATCAATTTGTTGAACGTTGTAGACGGTCTGGTGTCGTACAAAATGCCGCAAGGTGAGCGGCGCGGTGGCGGGGTTGACCTGCTGGACTTCACCTACGACGGCAACATCACCGAACATCGGCGTCTGTGTGGAGGTCTTGGACAGCTGGTCGACGGCGAGCTAGGCCAGTCTAACTTTCGACTGGACCCGCTGGAACGTGGAGTGCGTGGATACGAGTGGATCGGTTGGAGAAACGACTCGTTTAGCGCCGAACGACCTCTCGAACTTACATTCAGGTCAGACACAGAGAGAAAGTTAATGAGTATAGTAAGTAAGTAAGTAAGTAAGTAAGTAAGTATGTGCATATTTAAAGTGCACAATGTCAGCCAGTGGCCGAATCTGAGGCAGTATACATGTAGGTTTCAACACGGTCTGCAGTGCATTATGCGAGTGTAACGTCTAACTGTTTTCACAATTTACGGTCACAGCCGTGCGTCATAAAGCAAACAACGATTTAGGCTATACGATCTAATCGCAGTCTAAGTAGGTTAGATCACTGTCCGGAGTGGTATAAGCTAGTACCGCGTACTTGCTACGCACTCCAAACCGTGGTCTAACTCTAATCTACACATAGACCGTGACAAAACGTATTTATTTTATGGCCGTGATCGACGGCGTGTTTTGCCTGGACGCACGTGCGATGTACAAACGCCAGACGCTATCAGTAGTTACGCTTAAGTGGAGTGAGATTACGGACACTTATAACACTCGACACGAGAGATAGGAGGTCTAAGTAGGTTATGGAATTAGCTATATAAATTTTTCAAATCACAACTTTTATTCAGTAATTTGTTCAGGCAAATAGATGCAGATGGGTAAATCTATATAATAATTGAGAGTTACCAGCCGAGTTGACTCCCAAACGGCACTACGTACGGCGTTGAAATTTTGCATGCAGACCCATGTCGTACGTGGCCGTGCTAGGTCAGATATCGCTCAGAGGTCGTCTTTTTGTCAAAACACGTTAGTTTTTCGTGTTTTCAACACATCATCATTTCCCATATGTAAACTGTCCTAGATTTTTCATTTGCATCGTCGCTGTCATTTTTCATACTTTTCGGCATTTATCATTCCATCGGAAGCAAAATGAAATTTAAATATATTGTTTGTGTGCATCAATCTCTAAAGGGATATGTGGTAAAATGTGGTCTTCTTATTCTGGACATGGTGTAATGACTGAAGTTGCTCTGTGCCAGCCTATGGAACGACCTTCCGTCAGACATTACTTCTGCACTGCTACTGTCGGTCTTTAGGCAGCGTCTTAAGACTTTATCCTCTTTTGTCGTTTATATACGAACTTAACGCAGAAATGCTGCTTATTATTCAGGCCACGTTAAACCGCTCTATGCTGCTGTTGCTGCTGCTGACGATAATGACGATGATGATGATGATGAGGATGACCATTCAGCGGCGTCGTGAGTTAAGGAAGTAGGAAAATGGCAGACATTTGCAATTTTCCGACAGACAATTAAGAATTTCTCACACAGGAAACTATGCGTGCTTAAAATTTTATTCTTGCCTTTATTTTTTTTAACACGGGAGATTTTAGTCCCAAATTTTAGAAGAGAATCTTCCGACAGACTAAAATTTAGGGAAGGGGGGATTTTTCCTTGTTATCCTTCGTACCACGACGCCACTGATGATGATAATGATGACGATGATGTGGTCGAGTAGGTTCGACGGCCTGAGGAACTTCAGCGTACTGCGGGTGCACGCCAACAACTTGTTTCACCGTGATGTGCGCGTCTTCGCCGCTGCCACTGTGTCTGCCAGTGACGTCAGCGGCCCACCCACAACGTCTACTGGCGGCGGCAGTGAGGTGAGGTACTCGTACAGGCGCGACTCGTTGTCCGAGTCCGCCCGCTCAGTGTCCGTTTCACTTCATCACCTCGTCGCCAGCACGCTCATCGTTCGACTCGACTTCGACGCACGCTGGATCATGCTCAGCGAGATCCAGTTCGACTCCAGTGCGTTATGGCGTGTTTTGTATCTCTACGTAAATGTTTATTCCCTGCACAGTTAACCAGGTCAACTCAACCTGGCCATTCTTCCGTAGGTAGGCGGAATGGGTACCAGCAAAGCTGGGACGTAAGCAGGCACACCACGTGATGCACTGGCTCCGTATCCGTGATCTAGCAGTATAAACTGGTGTTTGGCTGAGGGCTAAGGAAGCGGAGATCGGCGCCGCCCCAACTGATTAACTGATTTTAAGATACAACAACAAAAATAACTACTGTTTCTCTCTAAAGTCACAATGTACTGTACAACACAGAACTGCAAAATTACACGCTATCACATTTCTTGTAGCCACTGTTCGCCGGACGCAAAATAGCAAATATCATCCAGTTTTTCCGACGAGGAAGAGATTCTCCAGGGTTATTAGTTCTCTGTGTGCTACTGTTTGAGTGAGTTTTTGGATTATTTCCTGTTTGTCTTTAAATGGCTAGTCATAAGTACGTTTGTGTCTGTGTTCATGTACTAAGCTATGGCTCATCAGCAACACGAAAATACTTCGATTGGACATTATACGCGACGGGCAGATAGTGTGGAAGATCAAAACGGCATGCTTGCGCATCATAACGGTAATGCAATAGGCCCTTACTAGCCTGTCTTGCGATTTTGGTGTTAAAAGATTGAATTTGTAGCAGTTAGGCAGACTATTTAGGCTACGCAAAGGAAAAGGTTCATCATTCGCCATTAGTGACAGAAACGCTCAGCTAAACAAAAAATATCTCAATGCTTAGATTACGTATTTTGTGTGAGAATGACGTTTGAATCGGCGTCGTATTAAGAGGGTCTTTTGCCTTAAATGTTTGTGCAAATGAGCATCTGAAGTGTACACCCGAGCGGCTCCTGAATAGGCCAACGCCAAGGCTAGTTGGTTCTGCCCCTTGTTGACGCTAATCATTATTCATTAAGATAGCTTACGTAACGGGCGATCAAAAGGTTGTGGGTTTCACTTTTGGTCGGGTCGCTATCAAGTGGTTACTAGCTAGACGTGTGACTGTTTGCGAACCGGTAAACCACCATCCAACATCAAGCTCAACTCAGTCTTCCATTTCTTCTTCATCATTATCATCATCATCATCGACAACCGTGGGCTCAATGCCCGTTGGTGTCTGACGCCATTGTTACTATCGCTGCCCACCGCTGCTTATCTAGGGCAGCGTGGCTTAACTCCTGCAGGGTTGCCCCACGCCACTGCTCAATGT
>Ga0209671_1007346_pt1 | contig 11424 bp, 10 predicted proteins | sample WorMetHERISLAND2_2_FD_187401 | JGI IMG/M metagenome (GOLD analysis project Ga0209671, IMG submission 187401) | Marine gutless worms symbiont microbial communities from Max Planck institute for Marine Microbiology, Germany - Olavius geniculatus... | ecosystem: Host-associated > Annelida >...
ATACACTAATTAATTGTTAATTTTTGTAGCCCTTCTGACTGTAGAAATAACTGACTATAGTACTGGAAATAATTTTCATGGTGAGATGTGTTTTCCCAAATTCACACAATCAATTTCACATCTTATGAATGCAAATAGCCCGATGCAGAAACGAATAAATAAACTATTACTTGGCACAAAAAATTCTAAAATGCCTACAATATGGTACAATACCTGATACACACCTCTCGCCACTGTTCAGATGCAAATTGTTTTACGAAGACCACACACACTGAAATAAAATACAAATGACTATTTAGAGTCAGAGTGATACAAAAACAGTAAACGTTCCATGCAAACTCAACACTCTAAAATTATAGCAAAAATATATTTCTTCATCAAAAGTTATACAGAAGATGTGAATGACCATAATTGCCACAAAAACAAGCATCATGCATAGATGCCAAAACTTTGGTTGAGTAAAATAAAACAATTTTTGATGAACTGGTAAATGAATTACTCGCTTGCTTATAAAATATATGACACAATGGACTCCCATGGTAGTAATCCAACTAATTACCATCATTGTAGCATAAAAATTAATAAATAAGAAAAAAATTGGTTAAAACAACTTATATTAAAATGGCCTAAAATACTGTATGTCACAATTACATTGATCAGCTGTGGTTAACTAGAAATAAATAAATGATCATCTTCAAAAATTCAATATCAGTCCTAATTTGCTTGTTGTCAGATTACAGCAGTATGTTCTCCAGATATGCCACTTCAACATATAATATAGTGACTAAGTGACATGTTACATAAAGTGAAGTCCTTCCCAAGTCACAAGTCAAATACTTGGGTGTTACTTTTGAGCGTGGCTTGAAACTCAAAGTCTCACTTGCAGCCAAGAGAATGAAATTCTTTAGAGCTTTTAATTATATATATGCTTGCGTTGGGTCCACTGCCTCTCCGATGTTATTGTGTCATTTACTTCATACTTATTGTTTGCCGATTTTATTATATGGTCTTGAAGCTGTTACCATTTCTAATGCTAACCGACAAACCCTGTATGTTACTTGGAAAACTGCTTTGTATAAAATCTTTAAATTAAATGATGAGGTTAATTTGTTGTATGTGCAATATTGTCTTGGTATTCTGCCTATATCCTATGTATTTGATTTACGCAGATTATGTTTTTTGTTTAAACAAAGTACTCATATTATTTCTGTTCACAACATTTTTTACGATGTGTTTGGCTTTTTTGAGTTTAACGAATTGTGTTCAGTTTATTCTGTAGGTAAGCTCTCTCATGGACATTTTAATGCTTGTGTTTGGTATGCTTTTTATGTTTGTATAGATTAGGTTTATTGTTTGTCTTACTTTCTGTCTGTCTCTGTTTCATTCTACACTGCTTTTGTGTGAATAAAGATTATCATATAACCAGCCACTAAGGTCAACTCAGCCTTTGTGTCGCAGCATAACACTGTGTGATTCCATATGGCAAGTGTCATTCCATAGCTCTGAGATTGGATTTCTGTTAAGAGCTATAGACAACCTTTAGCTCTTTTAACTTTTAATACATCGTCGACATTTGTTGTTGATGGTATTTATGGTTCCGGTGGCAGGTTCATGACCTTCTGCACTTTTTCCCAGCATCAGGCGGTGAGCTGAGTTTCATATGGGGCAGCGCAAAGTCTGGATTCATGCATCTTTACTACGTCACTGTCTCTCTCGAACCATCCACATCTGAAACATCAAGTCCTGATGATGCTAGCTTTAACAACATGTCTCTACATCCAAGTGAGACTGATACAATCTCTTTTCAGAATAAACACACCGTTATTAACAGTTAGTTATATTTTCTCATACATTTTGAAGTTATATATTTCTTTGATAATGTGGTGTAAATATGCTTTTAGTCACAAAGTTGGGGAGACAGATGACATAATATGCTTTTGTAGGAATTCACGTAAACATGTTTGTCGGACTGCACTTTATTTTGTATGGCTGAAAAATTTATCTTGTTATGGTTACTGTGGTATGCACGATAAACTGAACACGTTGTATAATTGGCTTTTCAGTGTTATTAATGTCAGATTGAACTATCACGTGTATTTTGTACAGGGTGGGCCAAAAATGTGCCGCTTTACTTTTGTCCATATCTTTGCCACCTATTGACCGATTTTCAAAATTCTTTCACTGGCACACTCTGCAGACCACACCATAAATGCATCTCTACACTACCTTGTGAAATATCAATGAAATATGCATACATAATGATAATAACAAACAAAGATTTTGGTAAAATTGAAAAAAACCATTTTAGACTAACATTGCAGTGAATGGTCTGGTCTGTATGTCACTAGACTGTGTGGGTTTAACACAGTTTAGTATTATCACAGGCGCGCAGTAGCGCAGCCCTGTGTTAATGGCGTGTTGGTCTGAAGCGTTTTTTATTTACTTAAATTTTGTTATTATTGTTAGTTTTTGCTTACATTTATATTTCACAAGGTATTGTAGAAACGCATTTACCGTGTGGTGGGATATATAATAATCACACTATTGCAAATTGTCTGCAGAGTGTGCCAGTGAAAGAATTTTGAAAATCGGTCAGTAGGTAGCAAAGATATGGACAAAAGTAAAGTGGCACGTTTTTTATGGCCCGCGGTGTATACTGCACAGGCTGTAAAGTAGCGAAGGTTGTGAGTGAAGTGGTGCTGACATCTGGTGATTGGGAGGTTGACAGCAAACAGGTCAGTGCTTTGATATTGCAGACTATGCTTTCTTGCTCTGTTTTTCCTAGGTGACTACTCTTTTTCGGCATCATATGTCTAATGATCCGAACAAAGTTTTAGATGCATTGTGAATTTAATGCCATTTATAATCAGCTGACGTAGTTGGCGTCTAATGGATATGTTGTAAGGATACGGATGGATGTCGCTCACAGCAGGGTTGAGACATCTGTGCAGATACCCAAAAAGCTGAAACTCAATAAAACCCCAAAAACTCACCAGGTTGGGCTTTAAAAAACGTTTTTCTGCAACCATGTCATTGAACTGGTCTATTTCTATGAAATCACTCAGACTGAAAGGCTAAAGGCTTAAAGTGTTGCAGCTCTTTATGGGAAACTCTTTAGGTGCTACTGCCAAAAATTAAACTTGTGGGAATTGTTATAGCAGTATGTTTGCAACTCTGAAAACAGCGATGAATGGCTGTATTGCTGATTAGAGACAGCATGCTGCCATCATGCCGCCATGCTGGGTAGGAGCACTGCAATGGTTGCATGAGTTGCTTTGACTTGCCTTTTAACTTAGTAACTTACTCAGAAAGTAAGTAAATTTGTATAGCATCCAATGTCAACATGAAACCTCGCTGAATCTGATGTGCAAGGCTATGGTTGTTCATTTAAATGGCCTGAAAGCTAGATTTTGGCAAAATGTTAGAGTTGGCATCGAAAACCGCAAATGGGGATATAATTGCGGATGCTATAAGTAGGCATCTGTCTGTTACAATAACAGTTTTTCCAACTTGGAGACATTGCTGACATATTATGCGGCCATTCACCTCCCAGTGATGTAAGCAGAACTTTTTTCGAGGCTAAGACTTTATTTTCTTAGGACCAGGATTATTTTGAGACCAAGACTGATGCCGAAGCACTGATGGCATGAATGTATGTGAAGTTGTGAATGTGAGGGTTGAGTGTGAATAATGTGTTTATGTTGTGTGTGTGTGTGTGTGTGCACAAACTGGATGAAGGCATATAAGTTTTTAATTACAGTTGGATCCAGTTCTTGATGTTTGATATGATTTTGTCTGTGTCTTGTAGCTGTGGGTAGATGATCATAACAAGATTGTCTATTTTATCGGCTACAAAGACACTCCTCTGGAGACACATTTGTAAGTTAAGCTGTTAACAGTTGAATTTTTTTTAATAGTTAACTTTGCAGAAATTAACAATGAATTAATCGTTAACTTTGCAGCTTTATTTCTAAGCACCATTGTATAGCTGTAGGATAGAGTCCTAAGATGCTGTTTATTATTTTGCTGTTTCTGTCAAGAGTAATGCTGTATTTTTGTCATTAAACTATATGCTTACACTGCCTAAGGGTGGGTTTCTGGATCTTAACTAGCCGGTCAAGTTAGTGTTAACTGACTGATATCCATAACTTGTGTTTTCCGTTGCACTAACCAACGGTCAAAATGGCCAAAAATTTAACTGGCCGAAATCGGCCAGTTAGCTAACCATCGATCGTAGTTATCGTATTTAATGCAACTTTTGTACCATTTTGCAAGCAGTTAATTGAAGAATGTGATACTACAGAACGATTTTATTGCATAGCAGTGCCTTCAAAACGCTCGAGGAGACGTTTGCTGCTGCAAATTTTACTACAAAATCCATTCATGAATGGAGAAAATGGCTGTCCGCAATAGCTTGTCTGGCTCATGGGCTGGCTGACGAGCGATTGCGCTCATTAATTTTCATGACGCCCGCCTGCGCTAGGCGGAAGTCATTAGCGCTGTGCGCATTGTTGCTAAGCAGCTATAGTTTACCATTCAGTTAGCTAACGGCCAGTCAAGGTTTTGTTGAGAAACGCGCACAAACTTAACTAGCGAGTTACAATTAACAGACGGTTTACTAACTGATCAGTTAACTAAAAGATTCAAAAACCGGCTGTAAGATATTTAGCACAAAATGTGCACCATTATTTTACACTTCTTCGCTAGTTTATGTGGGACTCCTCTGGAGTATTACAGTAGTTTTCATAGTATTTTAGTACGCATTGCAGAAATTAGTTATCCAAAAATAAGCAGAGTGGAAATTTTGGATGTTGTTTCATCGTTGTTTTGTTTTAAATGTTTTCGGTACAGTCGTGCTTTCCTACGTGACACGTAAATTTCCTGTACTTGCAATTCTTCACTGTTATAGCAAATGGTTTAATGTGCATTATAAACTGTATAGGCCTATTGTGTGCATAATAAATAATTAAATGAATGTAATAGTTTTAATTTAATTTTGTAGATTGTGTATGTGTATTTTGTTGTGAAGGTATGCAGTGTCTGTTGATCAGCCAGATGTGGTGATACGGCTCACAATGCCCGGATTTTCTCACGCCATCACAATGGACAAGGTTTGTGTTGTGTTTTTGCTTGAGTGTGATGCTGTGTGTAAGGACTTTTGTCCTGTACAAGTACTGCCGAACATTTCACCCATGTTACTTTTGGGAGCTGGCCGGCCCAACTTTGAGTAACTTCGAAAAAAACTGGGTTTGTTCTGCTTATAGCAATCCAGATACACTGTGTCTTGGAAGAAAAGCCATTAGTCTTTTTATTTTCGTGATAATTTGGTCAGGTGTCGCACAGTTTTGCCCATACATACCCCATGAAATTTGAAACAAACACATAGGTGCAGCCTACCACCATGAGTTGCTGTTTCGTCTTAATTACAATAGGTTAGGCTGACTTCCCCCAAAAAAGTGAACTTTGGAAATTGGTAGAATAGCATTTGTTAAGGCTGTATGCCAATCCTATCACCAAACCAACAGTGGTGTATAATTGAAGCATTAATTAGTGTATTCTTTTTCTGCGGTACTTTATTAGTTGGCTATATTAACCGTCACATTTATGGCATGCTGTTATGTCTGTATCATGTACTGTGGCTAAATGGTGCATCTTACTGGAAAACTGACTGAAAAAGCAAAAGGGGTGCCCAACTACTACTTTGTGGTATGAAGTTGGACCCCTACAACCTCTCATTCCCACAAATGCACCCGCAAATAATTGCTAATTGCAGCCAGACTGCTTCAGTTAGCGGTATGGTTGTGGTTACTATAAACATCCTATAGAAACTAACCTACTTCCAATCATACCATCGCCGATTCCCTATGGACATTTGTTCGCCCAAAATAGGGGTCTCGGCCACCAACATTTGCATCGCAGACATATGGAGGCATTGCCAGAAGTTTACATTATATCGCAACTTATGCAAATAAGTAAGAAACTGCATTTTCATTTGCAGGGAGCTATGGTTGGCTCCTTTAGTCATAGATAGGCTGTTGTTAAATGGTTGTTTCAAAACTTAACCATGTTGTATGTGGATAGTCTGTCAGGTAAAATGTGTCTGGTTGAATCCAACTGATCTGTGTGTGCAGTCCTGCAAGTTGTTTGCAACGGTCTTTTCATCCATCAAAACACCAACAGCTTGTCAAGTCTTCCGGTTAGACACAGAGATGTTGCCCGAAGCCATTTCAGCAACGTGCATTTCCATCGTTCAGCAGCCATCAGGTTTGTTGGCATCTTAGAACAGTGCAAGGGCTGTTGGTTCTATATCAGCATTTGCATTTGTTTGCAGAATGTTTATTATTGTGCAACCGTTTTTTAGATCGCATAATTGGTTTGGCCTGTTCGTCTGTCTGTTTGTTCCATACAGGCTCCTAACTCAGAAACAAAAAGGCGTAAACGAACCAAAATTCTCTGTGAATGTTCCCCGGTGCAGGAGTAATCAGTGTGCTAATTTTTTGGTCAAAAGGTCAGTTAGGGTTACTATTGGCTTTTTCTCTGCATATCTGATTATCTGACAGTCTTGCTATTTATAAATCCTGTCCTAAATCTCATCTTTTTGTGTCTGTCTAACATATCTAGTCACACACATGCCAGTGCCTCACATTTGATTTTCGATGACTGGTGCTATGTAAATATGTTACTGATTGATTGATTTCGTGGATTGTTACATGTTGGCACGGGGTCGATATATTTTTCTAGTCTTGGACAACCGTCAGATGCGGTGGTGTCATGTTGTTAAGACGTTGCAGATGCAGCGCTGTGGAAGCCTCCCGAGCTGTTTGAATACACGAGCGCATCGGGCTTCACAATCCACGGCATGATGTACACGCCCTCTGGTCTCAATGTCAGCATGAAGTACCCTGTAGTGCTGTATGTCTATGCTGGGCCACACGTTCAGCTTGCGACCAACTCATACAAAGCTACCCGGTAAGTGTTGATCGATCGATCAGAATGCATGTATGTAGAGTCGTACATTGCAAATGAATCAGACACATTGTAGACATTTGTCCTAGCTGCACTTACTGATTGTAAATGGTACTTTCTTTCATCAAATTCCAGTCTGTGTAAACTGTTTTGCATTTTTTTCATATTTTAATATTACAGTACTTTTAGCTCTTTTAGTAATCAGTATGTTATGTGTAAAGCTGTCTATCTACTGTAGTTCTTCAGCATATAGAGTCTTGCAGCACTTTTTGTTATGCTGCAATTTTGTTTTACGATTGTGCTATAAAAGTTACTGGTTATTACTGGTACTGGTTCATTAATACACACCAAATTCAAGATTTTTTTCTTTCACTGCTAGATCTAATGAACTTTGCAAGAAACCTGAATTAAGCTGGTCACTTTTCCTTAATATGTCTGCTGTGATTTGATGTACAACTGTTTGAACCTGTCTTGTGTGATCAGGTTTCTGCGGTTGCACATGTTGGCTTCAGTTGGCTACGTTGTCATCATCATTGACAGCCGAGGTTCAAGTAACAGAGGTGTCAAGTTTGAAGCTCACATCCACTCACAGATGGTAAGTGAAGTCTTGCAGCTGCATCAGCTCAACAGTGCATAAGAATATAGGCACAGAATCAGCTCCATTACAAAGGCTTGATTTCCTGGCATTGATTTTTTTGTTCTTCAAAGTTAAACTAAATAATCTGAATGACAAGAAATATTATTAGATTGTGATCAATCTAATGTATTCCTACTCCTCGCACACATTATTTTCTTTTGTATTCTTTTAATAGCTTTTTCATTTCTTTCGGCTTGTATTAGAGACCCGGCGTCTAATTGAGACCTGTTTAATATTACACTAATAGTGACTGGCGTCGAGGTCTTTATCAGAAATTGTCTCCCCGAAGTTCATAAAATATCGCCCGATTTTAGGAACTGAGAGGAAAAACTTTCCAATAATGGTCGATGACGCTTGTTGCCATTTGTGTTACTATACGAGGGCCATCCCAAGTTTCCTCGACATATTAGACAACAATATTTTCCACAATCTATACATCAGTGAAACGTACATCCTTTACGAACTCTAATGAGTCGCTTGCATATATGACGTCATTGTAATTTATGACGTCACAGAGCATTAAATAGAACTGATTTCCAACGTCAAACGAAAGAGGCTTGAGTCATTCATCATAATTGATAGCGGACACCATCATTATCAGATTTCAGATTTCAAAACAGATAACAGTCACTGAAGGTAAGGTCGTTGCTGTATGCAGAGTGGTCTTGGTGTAGAAATTCATAGTCATGAACAGCCAGCAGAGTAACTGTAGACCTTGGACTGGACTGCAGTGCTGAAATTTAAGGAAATTGCGCAGGGCTTTCTCTCGGGTCCCTCCCAACCCTCATGCCCAGCAGGGGCCCATGTATCTAGTCACAAAGTCTGACTGGCCTTCCATTAACACAACTGATATTATTAACAGTTGAAATTTTAATAAAATTTTTCTGATACCATTAGATATTGGCATTTCGTCATATTTAGGCCAGAGTGCTTTGATTTGCGGCTACCACAGACTAGGCTATAGTATATTCACAGACCCAAATGATAAATTCATAAACGTAGATGTCAGGGCTTTCGTAAAATCAGATGCCAAGGAGCCCCACTTTGGTAAATCCAGCTACAGACTGAAAAAGTTTTATGCAACAATCAGCCTGATTCAAATGCTGCTTGTGTTAGCGCACCAAATCGTTTCAGCTTAATGCTTTATTACGTCATAAATTACAATAACGTCATTTCCAAAATCTGCTTACATGAATGTACAAGGTAAGTACTTGTTACTGATATATAGACAATAAAAAAATTTTGTTTAATATATATTGAGGCTCAAAACTTTTTGAATGCACCTCTAATCTGCATAAAGTCGTAATTGACTCAAATGCTCTTATTTGTGGCTAGCGCAAATGTAGGCTATTGTATGTTCACAAACGTATTTGTTAGGGCTTTCACAAAATCAGATGCCACGGGGCCCCACTTTGGTAGACCTAGCTACAGACTAGAAAATTTTCATGCAACAGTGAGCTTGATTCTATGCTGTTTGCGTTAGCACTCCAAATAGCTTTGGTTTAGAGTTATATGACGTCATAATTTACAACGACGTCATATTCGCAATCGATTCATTAGAGTTCGTAAAAGATGTACATTTCACTGATGTATAGATTGTAGAAAATATTGTTTAATATGCCGAGGCTGGAAACTTTTGGGATGACCCTCGTACCTCGACGCATGCGTTTATCTGGCACCATTGTGGAGATACGGCGCCTCAAACATAATGAGGTCACGACCTTGACCTTTTGGGGTCACGTGACGTCATCGTTCAGGTGACCATTCGACTCCCGGGGGTCGACTTCCTATGGGTGGTCCATAGTGACCATGCGTCTATCTAGCACCGTTATGGAGATATGGCCGTTTGAAGTTCTTCCAGGAAGGCTCTTCCAGGAACAGAGGCCGGTCGTCGGTCGGTTGGTCCTGAATATTACACTGATCTCATATACTCGCTTTTCACTACATTATAACATTTTAAATTCGCTGATGATGTCAAATGTCTGCACATTTATTTTCAAGTACCGGTAACTTACATTAATTAACCGTGTGATAAAAAATGTAACCTTTACTTGCAAAACGGTTTCCTTGCAAATTCCATTCCTTGCAAAGTGAGGCGACCCGTGGCAGAGTCCCGGGCTCCCGGCGCCCAATATGGTGCAGATATCCTGCGGTCCTGCCAGCAGAGCGACACTCTGTTGATGCCGTTTGATGGCCGCACAGGCAGAAATGAAATCCATAGGTGCCAAGGACTGTGGTAATGTAGTGCCTCTCTTGGCTTCGAGGTCGGCTTCAGTGTTGCCTTCCAGACTTACGTCTGCTGCCTGCTTCAAAACAACTGTCCACCAGGTGTCGCTGCGGTAGACAGTAAGTCATTGTAGATGTGTTTTAACTGGTAGGACCTCTCGTCTCGGTTCATTGACTTGTCTTGTTCTTTTCGGATGTATGTTAATGAAGTGTTGTTTTTCGATGAATTTACGTAACTTATTAAGTTATTGTTTCAACCTGAGTTTATTCAAAGTCAAGAAGTGTGTACTATAGCCTAGTCTGTATGCATGTGTTTGTATGTGTTAGGGTCAAGTGGAGGTAGCAGATCAGGTTGAAGGCCTGACGTGGCTTGCGTCACAGTACAGTTTTATCGACATGAGTCGAGTCGCCATCCATGGCTGGTCGTATGGTAGGTTGTGCATGATTTTGTTAGCTCGACTTTGTCACTTTTGTTTATTGGAAAGTTCTTCTGATTAATAGCAGACACGTAAATCATATTTTTTGCACGAGATGATTTAATGTTGCTCAGTTATACTGGTTTGCTGTTATTTTTATGCGTAATTTTTTATGTTTAACTCTGATAATCTTAAACTAATTGATTATGTTCCTATTAGGTGGCTATGTGTCGCTGATGGCTCTTGCTCAACGACCTGATGTCTTCAAGGTGAACATCTCCATTACTGTACTTTTATTATGTAAATTATTTATTAATACTGAGCGTGGACTAAAGATGCAACAAAAATTTCCAGCAGCCTATCATCATCATCATCATACGCGAAGCGATCATTGGCGTCCCGCCATTGTGATCGTTCGCCAGAACTGTTTATCCTCTGCTAGCTCCAGGGCCTCCGTCACTGTAACACCCATGTCACAGCAGATCTGGTGGATCCAGGTGGTGGGTGGACGACTGCTGGCGTGTCTCCAGTCCTGCGAAGGCCGGTCACCATCCCTCATCTTGGTACAAATTCGGAGGATCTGGTTTGCCGGTGCATCACTTTGAAGTCTGTACCAATTTTCAGTTCAAAAGCTTTGGATTGGACAGCTTTACATGGACAGACGCATAATGTCAGCACTGGCAGGATATATTTCTACAAGGTGTCAGCATATAATACCTTGTTATGCAAATGTCATGTCTTAGCTACTGCATAGGTGTCTGTCGGACCATTGGTGTGTTCATCACTGCCTGCTTTTGTGTCAAAACGACACAAACTAGGATCTTGAAATCTTTACCATTGGTTTCGTGAAAGACTTTGCTTTTAGTTTACAAACGTAATTGCGTGCACACACTGTGTAGGTGGCAATAGCAGGTGCGCCAGTGACGTCCTGGCATCTGTATGATACTGGCTACACAGAACGCTATCTGGACCTGCCTAAAGTCAACTCGTCTGCATACTCGAGTGGATCTGTCATTGAAGTGGTTGAGAAGTTCCCAAACGAGTGAGTTACTGCTAGACTGATGCATTTGCATGCATATCACAGGCTGAACGGTAGTTCAAGCCCTGTGTTAACGGCGACTTCTCTTTCTTATGGGGAATCCAAAAATTCGACCCCCCACAGAATCAAAACCCCTGACC